>Ga0308164_10001555_pt1 | contig 26388 bp, 45 predicted proteins | sample PhyTR2_FD_201031 | JGI IMG/M metagenome (GOLD analysis project Ga0308164, IMG submission 201031) | Phyllosphere microbial communities from UC Gill Tract Community Farm, Albany, California, United States - DLSLT.R2 | ecosystem: Host-associated > Plants > Phyllosphere > Unclassified | place: USA... | reverse complement strand
TCCATCCACTCGATGACGCTGCTCGCGGACAGGCTCAGCCCACCACAGATCAGCGACTCCAGCAGGATGCGGCGCTTGCTGGTCTCTTTGGCCTCGTACAACACACGAAGCCCAGAAATAACCGTTGCCATGATCGCTCCTTGCCAGAGAGGGTTGCTCAGGTACAGGCGCAGGTGCAGCCATACCTGGGCCCAGAGGTCAGGGTCTTTCTCTGGCATGATTGAAATCCGAATGCCTCCCCACGCTGGGGAGCTAGATACGAAAAGCCCCGGCGATTGCCAGGGCTCGGAATGGGTGCAGGTGGCTGGCGCAAACCTCCAGCTCTAGTGGGACGGATCGCTGGGTCACGTACCCCGCCCTCTCATCGCGTAGCCGCCCATTGTCCGCACGGGATTAGACGACGCCTCTACCGACTTAGCGCAGCTGCCTGCGCGATAACCTGCATAACGTGCGTGTCTTCCCACGCTGCCCATCGATCCCTTCCAGTGAGTAGCACAGGTCAAGAATGCTCGAATGCCGGTGTTCTTTCGTAACACGTGACGACCGGCGATACCGTGTCCAGGCTCCCCCGAAGGCCACCCTGGCTATGGATGCACAACAAAACAAAAGGCCCGCATCTGGCGAGGCCTGGAATAGCTGTTATCTGACACGCAAATACAGCGATACGCCCAGCAATACGACGCCCATGCCGCCCAGCGATGCGGCTGTACCTAGGCCGAGATCGGTTGGGTCCATCCTGTTGCATCAGTTGCGCCCGAAGGCTTAGGGCGTGAGAAACCTACACGCATCAAACAGAGGCCTCATGCTATCGTCTCAGGATATTTCAACGATGAGCAAAGCCATGGAAAAAACAAATATTGAGCGATTTGACGAAATCACCGCGCTGATTCTCTCGACGCTGTATTCACGATTCCCTGAGCCTGTATTGCTGGGCCCTAAAGAACTGGGGCTTAGTGACGAGGAGCCGACAATAGATGCAGCCGGGTGCGTGATATTTACCTCTGACTGGAGAGAGCTCAGTGATTTCATTGGGCACTCTGCGTACTGGTTGGCTGAGGAGGGATACCTTTCTCAACGCTCCGGCCGCTTCAGTTCAAGATATACCCTTTCAGCGGCTGGGCTTAAATCTATGAAACATGTAGATCAGCCAGAGATCGGCAGTGACACGCTGGGTGAAAAGTTGCAAAGGGCGTCATCCGAAGGAGCTAAAGCGGCAACATCCAAGCTCGTCGACCAGTTCCTAACTTTAGGCGCTTTGGTGATCAGTAAGTCGATAGGGATCGAGTAGCGTATACGCAGAAAAGAAAGCCTCGGTAATTCTTACGGCTTTTGACGCCTTCTCGAGGCCAATAAGAACCTGGCGCTTATGCCGGTCTCAGAGCGGGTGCAGATCACCGGTGCTGACCTCCGGATCGCCACGGTGGCGCGTATTTGCTTCCTAGACAACTGTCTAAGGATTAGCAACATCAGCGCACCGGATCACGCATTCATCGGCACCCTTGAACAGCAGAGCTTCGTGCGATCCTATTATGCAAAAGAAAACCCCAATCGACCTTCGCCGACTGGGGTTTTTGTTGGTTGCGCTGGACTCGCTAAACCTTTGGGCAAAAATACACCCGAATGCTAAGTGCCGGAAGGTTGTTAACGTACAGGGCCGTTGAAGCATTTGCCAACATTGCTGCCAGGGAAACACCGATCAATTTAGCCATACGCATACCCCCTTTTGGTCCAGTTTGCTGATTGTTGGAAGAGATTTTTGTAAGAACACACCACATGAACAGGACTAAAAGTCCGAAAACTGCGGCTCCTTTCAACGTCAACAACTTTCCCGCACCGCCCACTCCGAAGAGGAGCAACTGGCCGTCAATCCTCAGATGCACGCAGGAATGACAGGATGTACAGATAATGGCTCATTGGCTCACTGCCCGTCAAGCGACATCTGCAACCAATAGCTCTTCCTCTTCCAGGATGTGCTGCGCCTCGGTTAGCGCCTGGTCAACCATAGCCTCCAGACCCTTGCGAATATCCCGACGCCACCGCTCCTGCGTCTTGATCGGGTGAGGCTCGTCACTCCAGTTGTCCATCTCGTACCAGGCAGCCGGCAATACGTTCGTGCTGCGCTTACCCTCCACACCGGCGAGCCGAGGCATGGCCCAGGTCACGATCGCACAATGGCGAAACCGCTCGGGCGCCGGTGAGCGATAGCCCTTGGTGATCTCGCTGATCGCCGCATGCTTGCGCTCGGCATGAGTCGAGTACTTGGCTACCAGCGCGCGCCAGTGGTTGGCGCTCAGGTTCTTGTGCAGGCGGCTGAACACCATGCAGTCGACGAGGAACGCAGCCTCCTTGCCCGCGATCTCGCCCTTCTGCTTAGCCGCCTGCACCTTGGGTTCGAAGTCGCATCCGCCGGCGCTGTTGATGGTTTCGGCTGCCAGGGCCCGTACTACAGCTGACAATACGTTGCGATAGGTAGCCATGTTCAATCCCCTGTGTAGTTCGTGCCGCCGGCGCCGCGGCAGTTGTTCTGTTCGTACTGCGCTGAAGCGCCTGATGGGCCCAGCTTGCGAAATTGCGTAAGTTGATGGTCAGCAGCCTGCAACCGGAAGCTCAGTTGGGTGACCAACACCTCCAGTGGCAGCGCTTCGCCGGTGTCAGCCGATACCCAGCCGGAGGCATTGCACGCAAGGCAAGGCATCTCATGAAATAGCGGCTTTATCACTGCCCTGCCCCGACAGGCCGTGCACTTGGCCAAGTCGAGCTGCGCGGCGCGGAATGCTGGTCCGTGGATCTTTTTCATGTCGGAACCCCGAACAAGTAACAAATCTCTTCGACTTCAAGCTTCGGCGTTGGCACCGCGCTGCCACGCAGCGGCATGAGTTCTGAATCCCCATAGGCGACCTTTACCGACGAGCTTGGTTGAGTCACGTACCAGCCAGCAGTAGGTGCCGCCATTTGCCGAGCCTTACCGTAGAGCATCTGTCCCTTCTCGATCCGCTCAACCAGCAACACCGCGCTGCCGCAAGGAATCTCCGAATCGGGTACCAGAGTCACGGCGAGGTCGCCTGCTTTGAGAGTTTTATTCATTTTGAAACCTCGCCTATGATTGATTCCTGAAAAGCCTCGCAGCCCTTATGGGGCGTGGCTTCCAGCGAATTACCAGAATCTCCCGATCTAACACCGGTCAACCCGTGAATGAGGTCGAAACCCTTGCTGTCTAGATGGGCGTGCCACTTCTCCAAAGCCTCGCGCTTGCGCTGCATCACTGCCGATTGCACGTACACCTTTACGTTGTGGCCCATGGCGTGGTTGATCAGCAGCTCACCGATCAAGTGGTCGATGCCAATGTCTGCCCATGAGGTCCTGGCCAGCTTGCGAAGATCGTGGCTTGTCCACTCGCCCTGCCCCAGCGCCGCAAATACCGCGCTCGCCTGCCCTTCGCTCAACCCCTTGCCGCCACGCGCTGGAAATAGGAACTCGCCGTCGTAGCCTTCGGTGCGTTGGATCTCTCGATGGCGCACCAGCACCTTGCACACCTGCTCGGTCAGCGGCAGGCGATGCTCGACGCGGGTCTTCGCGTGTTCAGCAGGAATGAACCACTCGCGCTCCGCGAGGCTGATATGCGACCAGCGAGCCTGCCGGGTCTCGCCAATGCGCGAGCCATGGCACAGCATCATGAGCGCCAGCAGGCCGGTGGCCGGGTTGTTGGTCATCGCGGTCAGCAGAGTGGCCAAGAGGTCAGCGAGCTGGGTGCCGCGCAGGCGGCTGGGCTTGATACCAACCTTGGCCTTGGAGAAGTCGCCGAACTTGATGCCTGCCAGCGGATTGGACGTGAGCAGGCCCAGCGTGTGCGCCTGGCGGAATGCCAAGGCCAGCAGCTGGAACACCGACCGCACGTAGTCAATCGAGATGGTTTCCTGCAGTGGCCACATGAGATGGCTGTCGAGGGTGGCCTTGTCAATCTCTGTCAGCGACATGTCGCCCAGGCGCGGCACCAGGTGGCACTTGATGGCCGACGCCCCGGTCTTCTTGCGCTTGGCCGAAAGGTTGCGATCGCGGGACATGCGCGCGGCGTACCAGTCGAGCAGCTCGCCGACGGTGCTCCAGGTGGAAAGCGTTGACCCCTTGCCAGCGGCCAGGCGCAGGCGAATGTCCGGCAGCGCGGCCAGCACCTGCTTTGTGGTCAGGTCCGGATAGTTGCCGATACGATTCCAAGTGCGCCCCGACACCAGATACCAGGATGCCCGGGCGCGGGCCCGATTGAACCGCAGATACAGACCTTTGTTCTCAATGTCGCGCAGGTCGCGGACAGTGCCGGCGGCCTGACGCTTGATTTCGGCGTCGCTGATCTTCACGGCGGCGGTGCTGGTCATGCGGGCACCGCCCGGGACTTTTCGATCGCGGGAGCAAAATCGCCACGCATAGGAAGCAGCCATTTCTCCCAGGCGATGCAGCCGGGCTCGCAGAAGAACTCAGACGTGACAACCCAAACAGGATCACCACCTTCAACCTCATAGACACCCGGGTCCATTGGGTTGCTGCGATCAACCGGCCCTACCAGATGCCTGGATACCAGCTCGACGCAACGACCGATTGCCTCGGGGAACGTGTGATGGGTGATGAGTGCCAGATCGCCTGCCTTGAATTGATGGCTCATACGGAAACCCTCGTTGGTTCCAGGCGCAGGTAGGCGCGCAACTGCTCCATGGCATCGAAATGACCACGGCAGACGATCGCCAGATAACCCTGCTCACTGAGCTGCCGTATCCACGCGTACTGGCTGATCGATACAGCGGCGTCGTTCGGCGGCGTGGCCTTGAATTCGATGTACAGGCCGAAGAACCCGCCCCGCGCCATCGGCAAGACCAGGTCCGGCACGCCGGCCTTCACGCCCTGCCCTTTCAGCTTCACGGCAACGGCCTTGTGCCGCTGCCCGCCGTTCGGTACGTGATAAATCAGCGCGAACACATCGGGACAACGCAGCTCAATCTCGCGCATCAGGGCGGCCTGCTCCTGGCCCTCGCGGTCGCCATGCTTGGCGCGCACCGCTTTGGGTTTAAAGAGCTTCAGCTCTGCGGCCTTCATCGCTCCAACCCGCGATAGGCACTAACGCCGGCAGCTATGGTGTCGCCGAACACCATCCAGGCGGCCCATGCGGCAACCAGAGTCCACAGAGCCCAATCGGGCAGGAAGAAAAGCCCCAGAATTACCGGCACAGCTATGATTGCCGCAACCAAACCGAAGATGACCATAACGAGCAGAATCCCCAACTCGCGCCTGGCGCTTTTCTTCACGGCAGCCCATACATCTCGCATTTTGTCACTATCCATCACTTCACCTCCGCCATAGGCCAGATACTGCGAGCCGTGGCCAGGGCCTCGGCGTAATCCATGTCAGAACCGCCCATGGTGAAAGGTCGGTAGCCAGGCACGGTTACCTGACAGCTGCGCTTCTTCACAGGCGGACGCTCCACTTACAGGCTCTTCAGCAGGGACTGGAGCTGCTTGAGCTTGCCCAGCGCCTCGGCGTTGCCCTCACGCTCGACTTCCACTGACAAGGCAACCTCTTCGATCCGTCCGGCCAGACGCTTCATGCGCGCCGAGATATCGTCCGAAAGCGCGACGACCTCAGCAGACAGGCTGGCCAGCGCATCGAGAGCCTGAACTTCCGGCTTTTTGATGGCGACGACGGTTTCTTTGGCCGGTACGGGCATGGCAATTTCCTTGACTGTTTTTTGTGAGTAAGCGTCGCGCTGAAACTTGCCGCCCGTGGGCTCACGGATGATCCCGGCGTCTTTCATTTCGTTGAGAGCACGGCGCACAGCGTGGACGGCGACAGAGGTGGCATTCGCCGCAAGAGCAGCGATCTGGATATCGTGGGCACTCCAGCTTTCCTGAATTGGCACATGCGGGAATACCTTGCGGGCCGTCGAGGATTGGCCAGCCAGAAGCTGGACTACTCGCGATTCGGACATAGCCATCAGGCCACCTTCCTTCACGAATCAGGATGTCCTGGGTGCGCATGACGCCCTCGGCGTGAAGCTGGCGAGCCACAAGCCGATCATCAGCGCGACGGCTACCGCGACGGCCGTCGACGTAGTCGTGGCAGGCCGAGCACGCCCAGGCGCCTTGGAAGTCGTTCGGCTTGCAGCCCATGCCGCTGGTACCCGCCAGGCGGTAGTGCGCCAGCACGGTGGTTTCAGGATTTCCGTTGCACACGCCGGGCACACGCACCTGGCAGTCACGGCCGCGGGCAGCCTTGGTCAATTTGGTCTGGCGGATGCTCATGGGCGTGCTCCCGATACTTTCGAACGAAGGTTTGCCAGGGCAGCACGGGCCACCTCTGGGTTGCGCGGCGCGGCCGGCGCGGCGAGCTCCGCCACCGGGACAGCACCCAGTTGCTCGCCTTTCCAGATCTTCCGGCACTGCTCCAGGTAGTGCTTTTCGAACGAGGCCATGCCCAGTTCGCGCGTGAGCAGCGGCAGGCTATGGAAACCGGCGGCGGCCGTGGCGTGGTAGACGGCCGGGTGCATCCACTTGGCATCGGCGCGCACGGCTGGATGGCAGTTGCGCAGGCCTTGGGCATAGGCCTTCTCGACACTGGGCAGACCCAGACCTTCAGGCGCAAAACACCAGCTCACGAACTCGCCGGGGGTGGGCACGAACGCCCGCTTGCTTGCGCTCACGACGCGCATTCCGTGGTCGATCTGCTCCATGCGGTTGATGCCCGCGCGCATGAACTCAGCCAGCCATTCCAGTTTGGAAGCGTTCATAACAGCCTCAGTCGGCCACGACTGGCGCCAGGCGCCACAAGCGCCGCGCAGGCGCAGGAACAGGTCGTCGATCACTCGCTGGGTGGCTGGGTCCACTGCGACGGCCCCGGGCTCGGCAGGTGCTTGGTACGCTGGTTCGGTACGGCGAGTCGCGATGAGTTCGCGGAAGCTAGCTGGCTTGTTCATAGGCGAACCCCCTTGGCTGCCCAGTTGGTCGATTCTTCGCCCGTGGTGGCGCTTTCGGTGGCCTGACGCTTGATCCACTTGGCGAGGCGATGAGCCCAGCCGCCGGTTGTGTCGCGGATGTCGCTCTTGGCCAGGTAGTAACCCTTGAAGGTGTTGATGACGCCGGGATCAGGGACATGGCGCGTTAGGCCGATCAGGAAGAGCTGGCTTCCAAGTTGGTTGGCGTCCGGTGTCCACTCGGCGAACATGCCGAAGCGCTGGCGGTCTTCAGCGGGCAGTTCCGACTCGTCCAGTGCGTGGCGGTCCTGCTCCGAGATCACGTCCGCAATCTCGCGCTGCTGCAGCTGTTCGGTTACTTGATGGTTAAGTGACGGATTGGGTGCAGTGGCTGCACCCCGTTCTGTCGTAGGTTGCACCCCGTTCTGTTGCTGGCTGCACCCCGTTCCCTCTTCACGGGGTGCATCTGCTGCACCCCGCTTGAGCATCAAGTCATAGACCACCGGGCGGCGGTCATGGCGATCGATATACACGGCGGCCAGGGCCTGGTTGCCACGAACGATGAGTCCTTGGGCTTCGAGCAGATCGAGTTTCAAACGCACCGTGCGCTCGGACAGGCCAGTGTCTTCGGTCAGGGTCTTTGCAGACGGGAACGCTCCACGGCCGTCGGCGGCGGCATAGTTGGCCAGGCACAGCAGGACATGGCGCGCGCTCGAGTCCTTCCCGAGGTCGCGACGGGACAGTGCCCAGGACATTGCTTGAACACTCACAGCGAGGCTCCAATATTCTTCTCGGCCAAGCACGCGAGGCCTTTCGGGGTGATGAGGGGTTGGTAGGCAGCACGATCGGCACCGGTCTCAACGTCAGGCTTGAGCTGGGTGACCTTGTGCACCATGTAGCCGGCGGTAATGCGCGGCTGATAGGCGACCCACCGAGTGGAGCTGCCGCGGTGGAAGATCCAGCGATTGGTCTGTAGCCAGCTGAACAGCTTCGAAGGAGTGATCTGCAGCTGCTTGGCCGCGTCGGTGATGCAGATAGCACCTTCGGCGGCAGCCAGGCGCTTAATCGCGGCCACTTTCGGTGCTTGCAACTGGATCACACCGAGCAGTCGCTCGTTCTCTTCGGCCTTGTCGGCGGCGAGACGCAAGGCCTCGACGTAGGTCGCAGGAATCGCCTGGGCCTGGACCTCAAGTTCGCGCCAGCGGCGGATAACCTTCATCCGCAGTTCGGCGCTGTAACCGGTCAGCAGGCAGTCGGTATGCTCGCGGTCGAGCAGGTACTCGGTCTGGTTGCGGTTTTGTGCGTCCATATAGATGCGCTCAAAACTGAGCGCATCTTTTTTCAGCTCGGCAAGCATGGCGGTAATGTCGCGCTTGACGTTCTTGTGAAGCTTGCCAGTTAGATCGGCGATCTCGCGCGAAGACATGACATGACGCGTCACGGTTTGGTGATTCTGAATCGATGACGAATCATCGAGGGTATTGCGGGGGGTGATATGAGTGTGCATAATCGATCCCACGTTTTGTTGTTGAAGAAGCCGCCCTGCCAGGCGGTTTTTTTGTGCCTGAAATTCAGGCGGCATAGGCGTCCGGCGCATCCGTGGTAACTTTTTGCTTCCACACGAAAAGGCCTGGGAGGCCGGACATGACTGATGAACTCGCGCTAAACCCCGTATCTGGTTGGGACATACGGACTGTCGAAGCAATGCAGCTGGTGCTTGTTGAGCTGGGGTTCATTTCGACCCCTTTTCAGCGTGTGTCTGAGGCTCACAAAAGTCCGATTTATGCCCTGACGCTTCAACAGACGAGACAGCTGATCGAGGTACTTCAAAGATCTGCGGATGCGGTAGAGAGTGCTGGGATAACGTCTCCCCCAGGGCCTCGCCATTAACAGAGAAAACCTCAGGCGTCTCATTCAGCTGGGCGCCTGATTCCGAATCAGGCTGGTTCATACCGTTGGTGAGAAGCTTGCTGTAGAAAGCGTCTCGGCTTTTCCTATCGCTCTTGAGCAACGTTTTGTGCTTGTGGAAACCTGAAACCCGTTTTGCTCGCATTCTTCTCACCTACTGGTTAAATCAACAGCCCCTTAGGGCGACTGGTGACTCGGCCATCTCACGCGCAGAATTCACCTATTGCTCAAGCGGCAGTCACATGAGCTACAGCTTGTGCGACCGCGCTACGGCCTTGAGTGGCTCATACGTTTCGTCGTCGTAGCGAGACTCGATCTTCCGGTCTCTCAGGTGGCGTGGCTCGTCGTACAGGTTTTGCTCCTTGTGGCTGATGAAGTGGTTTAAGCGGCAGATTTTTGTGAAGGGAACGGACGCTGCTCTTGGGCTGACAAGCTGCCATCGTCTTCGAGGGTCACGAACACATCGCGGCCTACGCGGATTGCCTTGCTCAAGGCTCCCTGCGTGCAGCCCAGCATCTGAGCGGCCTTCGTATGGCCGTGCTCTTTTGCGAATTCGGTAAGCGGGATACGACGCATGCTGGCGTCCTCTCAATTGGTTCTCCCAGCCAAGTATGACCGCCGGTATTGTTGGCAGTCAATACCGGCGATATTGGTTGACGGAATACCGCAGGTAATATCATTTGGCTATGGCAAAAGAATCCCGAAGACTGCCCCTTGCGGATTGGCAGATAGAAGACAGCGACCGACTGAAAGAGAAATTTCAGGAGAAGCGTCGCGACTTGAATTTGACCCAGGAAAAACTTGCCGCAGCGCTTGGCGAGGGTGTCACCCAGGGCGCAGTGAGCCACTTTATGAATCGGCGCACTGCGCTGAGCATCAGAGCGGTGACAGTCTTCGCAAGATTGCTCGAAGTGCCCATATCTGAAATCAGCCCGACCCTTGCCGCTGAGGTCGAGAAAATGGCTGCGCCATATGGCGATGCGGATTACCAGAAGCAGGATTTGTATGCCCAAGCGACAATAGGGCACCGCATGGCTGTGGACGAAATGGCAAGCAGGATGCTGGGCATGTCAGAGGAGCAAGCTCTGAAGCTTAAGCAGGCAATGGACCTATTGATGCCTAGTGATGAACCAAGAAAAGATTGACTACCCTCCTCTCCTACCCGGCGGAATTCACGATTACACCCTGGATTCGCTGAAGCCAATCACGGTTGATAAATTCCCCGATTCCGTCAGGAGAAAGGGTCTATTCGGCACCCTTGGTATATACTTGGAGTTGCTGGAAGCCACGGGCTTCAAGGGGTCTGCGTGGATCGATGGCTCGTTCATGTGCCAGAAGGAGGAGCCGGATGATATCGATCTGGTCCTCGTCTACGAGTCGGAAGTCATCGATAATATCTCGGAAGCCGCAAGGCCTGTGTTGAATGGGCTGTTCGACACCCTCACGGTGAAAGCCCGCTTCAACCTGCACGTTTTCCAAGTGCCCGTTGAGGACAGGAAAGGCATCGAGTACTGGAAGAAGCACTTTGGAACTCAACGCGACGAGGTGACGCCCAAAGGCCTTGCCTCGATTGGAGTTAACTTATGACTGAGCAAGCAAATCGTATCGATTGGCTTGAGCGCCAGCTTGCTCAGGTCAATCAGTTTATTGATCGCGATTCAAGGGCTCTTGACTCCGCCCCTTGGCGTTACTCGCTTCAGATCGCGCTCAACTCATGGCGATCGCACCAGGAAGAGCTTCAACAAGAGCTGCGCCAGGCGAAGGCAAATCTGCAGCTCGAAGTTGTGCAACTCAGGCTTGTCGGGATGCGCATGGATGGCAGCATTCCATTGAAGCTGCTTAGCAAGTTGTCCGACTCCTTTAATCGCGCGCTATCCTATGCCGCCTATCACCTTCGCCATGGATCCAATCCAAGAAAAGGGATACCAGAGAGCCTGGCCAAAGAACTAGACCTTAGGCTTTCCGACCTTGCGTTCGGTTCGACTCGGCTTGTTTTCGCTGGCAACGTGGCGCCTGACATGACGGGAGAGTCCATCATGGAAGGAGCGCTCGAGCAGATATTTGATGTTTTGAAGGCGCCAAACCACGACAGGATAAAGGAGTTGGTTGCTGTCATCGGCGTGCCAGCCACGAAGGCCTTGAGCGACATGCTGGGTGTGCTCGAAGCAAGCCAGATCGGCGCTGAGCTATCTTGGCCGGCACCTAACGCCAAGATCTATCACTGGGGCGGTACGTTGGACGCGGTACGCCTCACGCACGAAAGATTGTCTGCATACCAGGACATCAAGCCAGAGCCAACTACCCTGTTCGGCGTCGTCGCAGATCTGAAGGAAAACGGCACCATCTACGTGCGAAATGGCGACTCGAAGCAGAAGGTCACCTATAACCGTCAGCAGTTCCCGGAGATTCAGAAGCTTAGCTTGGGAATGCCTATCTCGATCAAGGTGATGAAATACGTGCGCTACGTTGCGTTTGAGGATCGAGAAATCGTAACTTACAAAATGATCACCGACGACTAAGCAACTGCTATAACGCAGCCGAAGCCCGCCACCGAGCGGGCTTTTTGCTGTGTCCAAAAATTAATATTACCGCCGGTATTGACATACATGCAATACCGGCGGTATTGTTTGCCCATCGAGACGCAACAGCTCCTCACGAGGCCCCCAGCGGATCGGTCCGATCTTTAACAATCCGCGCAACACGAACAAAGACGGCACTGCCTCTACGGCGACCGGAGATCAGATAGCCCCGAAAGGCTACCAACGCGAGGCGCACCTCGACGGCTGACTAGAGCGAAAGGCTCGAACCGAGTGAATGACCCGGTATGCGGCGCCAGCGGAAACCAGATTTCACTGGCAGCCCTTCTCGCGAGGGGCTGACGGGAAATCAACCAAAGCAGAAAGGAGCTCCTCATGAGCGGATTCACCAAAGGCCAGGCTGTGATCTACACCAACCCGCGCGGCGCCGAACAGTCCGGCAAATTCCTTCGAGCCGTCAATCTGGGCCATGGCCGAGGCGGCGGCGAATATTTGGTGGTCGATGTCGACGGCAAAGAACTGAGGGGCCGGGCCAGCAAGGTTCGCGCCGCCTGACGATTTACTGAAGCGCCCGGGCGAGCGGGCGTTTTGGAAATACGACGGAGAGCAAGACGATGAGCCTGAAAGATCAAGGTTTCAAATTCTGCATAAGTCCTGACAAAAGCACTGGTCGCTGGCTTCATCCTGCAGAACGACTGTCGCTTTATGCAGGCTGGACCGATGTGACTGACTGGCCTGAGGCGAGGCTGCTGACATTCGTACTTCCCGCGCCGAAACAACAAGAGTTGTTCGCGGCCTGACCCACCCGTTGGCATTCGCAAGAGTGCCCATCGGGGTGTGATCTGAAGCTAAGACTCGAGCAGCGGTCGTGCCAGCCGGCGGCCTGTAGGGCCGCCCCTTCCGCCCAAAGCCGGTTGAGCCCCGGCCAGATAACACCACCGATGCGGAGGATTCTGCACCGCGCAACGCGGCCCCCTGCATCAACCCACCCCCAATCCATACGACCGCATCAGCAGATGCCAGGCCACCATTCACGGTGGGTCTGGTCGCCCGCGCCTGGCATCTGACTAATGCGTTTGCACTACCGAGGACGCCAGCATGGCCAAGCGAATGGAGCAACAGCCGCGCCGCGGTTCAAGCCACGCCTGGCCACGGTCTGCTGTTCGGTATTGTTTCAGCTTGGCCCACGGCCATATCGCGGACGCAAGGTGGTTCAGGGAGCGGCGTAACCACAAGTACGCGGAGATGTCGCTGGCTGATGCCGCACACGCTCACGAACTGGCGCGCCAGCTGATTCGCAGCATCCGCTCATAACACCACTTCCCACTCAACATATCGCCGCGGCGTGCACCGCCCAGGCCCAGTCACATCAGAGGCATCAGCATGGACACCATCATCAGCGGCGAATGGAAAGGCCACCTCGGGCGCGGCCTGGCGCCGAAAGAACTGCAGTACTGCATGTCAGTCGCCGCCGGCATGACAGCCAAGGAGATCGCCAAGCTGTTCGGCATTTCGCCGGGCACGGTGAAGAAGCGCCTGGACGTGGCCATGTTCAAGCTCGGTGTGCACCGCCGGGCAGCGCTGGTGGCCGAGGCCATGAAGCGTCAGATCATCTCGCCGGTGTGCATCATGCTCGCCGCGCTCATCGCCATGCATGCGGTGGCTGATGACCATTCAATGCGCCGCGACCGCCGCGCGCCGGAACGCCGTACCGCCGAGGTGCGTGTAATGCGCAAGGCCGAGGCCTTCGAATACTGCGCTTGACGGGTGCCGCTGCCATACCAGCGGCGTACTGATGGAGGGTTGAGCCATGAAGCCATAGACCAGCGCCCGCCCAGGGCAGCACGCACCGCTCTCGTAGGGTGGTACCACTTGAGCGAAAAGCCCGGCATGTCCGGGCTTTTCTTTGGCCGTCGATATGAGCCAGCACCCTGCCCCAGGGTCCTGACCAATGCCTTCAGACAAGGAGAAAGACATGCACCCACGTATTCAGGAGCGCAACGAAGGCCTTCAGGCCCTGCGCGCTCGCATGAACCTCGCTACCCACCAGATGTACGCCCTGATCGGGCAGGAGGCGCCCGTGCAGAAGATCCGCTATCAGGTGGTCACCAAAGGCGAGAAGGCCTATCACATCGTTGAGATGGCCACCGGCCGGGTCCGGGGCTTCCGTTTCGCCTACAAGGCCGCGGTGAACTTCGCACAGGAACTGGAAGCACGCGCCGAAGCCAAGGCGGGTGTGCGGTGATCGGGCCGCAGCAGGATCCTCGGCAGCTCAGCATCGAGCGACTGTCGAGCCAGATCGACCAGTTCTTTGCGGCCGGCAAGGCGGTTGAGGTAGTGCCCACCGGTGTATCGGGTAAGCTCATCGGCGGCAAGTCCATGGCCACCCATCATGCCAAGCTGCGCACCGAGCGCGACAAGGACGCACCGACCCTGCGCTACCTGGCCGAACAGGGTTATAGCGTGAGGGAGGCAGCAGAAGCCATGGGCACCTGCGACAAACGCATCAGGCTGATGGCGCGCGAAAACGGTATCGCGATCGGGCATCGGCTTTGAAGAGAACGATCAACCGCCGCGTGCACCAGCGTCGCCGGCACGCCTGGCTTGCTCTACCAGCATCAGGCATCAAGAAAGGGGGCACCGATGGCGAAGTCAGCCGCACAGGCTTCGAAGGAATACCGCGAGCGCCAAAAGGAGAAGTCCGAGGCGCTGGGCGTGAAGCAGATCAGTATTGACGTGGCAGCCGGTGTCGAGGCTCGCTTGGCGCAACTGATGGTAGACCACGGATTCGAGCAGTTCGAAGAGCTGTTCCAGACCCTGGCCCTGAACCTGTCGACCGCGTCGGCTGACCTGGTCGAATCCATGCTCAAGCGCCCTGACGCGTCATCGTTTCAAATCAAACCAAAACACGCGCGTCAGCTTCGCGAGTTTGCAGAATCCGGAGGCATCGATGCCCGCCAGTAAAAATCCCAGCATGCCCCAGCTCGAAACTCTCGAGCACATCCGCCAGTACATTGAAAAGCACGGTTACTCGCCTACCCTGGCTGACCTTGCCGAGCTCGCCAGCGTGCGCCAGAACTGCATTGCCGAGCGCCTAGGCGCCTTGGTCAAGTTCAAGCTGATCACCAAGACGCCGGGTATAGCTAGGAGCATCCGCCCAATAGAGCGTGCGGATGGTTCATGAGTGCCCGAGATATGAGATCACCTGTCCCATATGAAGCCGATTCTGTAAGCACTCTCACCTATTTTTGGAACAGCCATTAGCAAAAAACTGAGCTGAGAGACATGTTGTATTAGCTGCACTTTTTCGCCCTTCCCCGTAACCCCTGTGAATGTCAGCAGGGACGGAGGCGAATAATCTACTCCCTGGACATGTATCGTAATCGCGGTGCCAAAGCTCACAAGTCTTGCGCCTATTTCATGTTGAGCATCGAGCCCCGCCTCGAAATCTCTTACGTAACTACCAAGGGATTCGAAAGCTGCAACGACAGGATTATCCCTGTGATAGTCATTATCTACTTTGGTCTGGATATCGTGCATTATTGACTGCATTGCATGGCGCCCATATTCATCCATCTTTCGCTCCCTAATCCGGCCCTATGCCGGCCACTACCTATAGCCCACCCCATCCCTATTTGCCACTCACCGAAATCGCACCGGTAGGATTTACTCAGTGCGAATTTTGATGCTGGGCTCCGAAACGCCGCCCGAATTGTCGAGGGCTGAATCCCCTGGGCTCAAGCATTTGAACTGAACCTCGGCGTTGGCATAGCGGCCGTACCCTGAATCCCGTGACGCATCCTTGAGAGGCTTCATGTCTTTGCCTTTGGACTGGCAAAAGCTGTAAGCCTGCTGATACAGCTCACCTTTCACCGCAGCGCCGCCAAAGGTCGTGAGGCTCCCATCCTTTGCAATCATATAGGTGTCGCTACCCATTGGAACAACACTGGGGCTCGCACAGCCAGCTGTCAGTACCATAGCGGTGACTACCATTAGATTTCGCATATTCCGCATTCCCTGCCTAAGTCAAAAAGACGAGCGGCACTTTGCCATAAACTACACTCCCCCTGCCACTCACCGAGATATCGGAGGGCGGCGCCTGCAATGGAGAATGCCATGAGCCTGTTCTACCTTCAGGACAGCCGCAGCCACGTCGGCGACGGCCTGACCTTCTGGGCCAAAGACGGCAAGGGATACGTTACCGACCTGGACAAGGCCGAGCTATACACCGCCGAGCAGGCCACCAGCCACCGCGACACCGACATCCCCTGGCCAAGGGACTACATCGACGCCAGAGCACATTACGGTGTTGATTGCCAGCTTATGGACGAGGCCGCAAGCGATTCCATGCTGGTGCCCAACTGCCGCGTATACCTGCATGTGCCTCGGGACTGGAACGGAAACGACGTGTTCTGGATCGGTTGGGGCAAGGGCCAGGTTACTGCGGACCTCGGGCGCGCCTGCAATCTTGACCTGGAGCAAACGCGTCTCGAATTCGCTGGAGAAATAGCCACGGGCGTTCGCAAGATCTGGTCGGCCGACTACATCGACACCATCCGCCGCCGGCTTGTGTGGCGCCAGGACGTCGACCTGAAGGAGGCGCTGCGCGGCACCGGCATCAAGCTGCCCAAGCCTCAGCGTCCTCGAGAGATGGTTTTCAACTGCACCGGCTGCGGCCGCTTCATCTCCGATCGCTGGCGCTTCTATTACGACTGCCGCAACTGCGGCGCCGACAACCGCCCCTAACCCCCACCCTACCTTCACCTATCACGCTGAACGCCTGGCAGGCGGGAAGTGCCGCGCCACGAATACCTACCTACGCGTTCTGTAGCGTTGGCTTTCGAGCGCAAGAGCATGCTGATGATCCAGGAGGATCCAGGGGATGAAATCGCCGAACCGCCTAAATTAAGTATCGAGTATAGCTTTTGAATATGTGGGCCCAAATCGAAGAATCTTTATGACCTATGTGCATATAGGAAGGCTCTTCTCCCTGGAGAACATCTACGCGCTCATCCCCATTAGATATAAAATAAACTTTTTCCGGCTTGACCAGTGCGATTCTGTATTCAGCCTCAATAGAATAAAGTGCACGATCTTTATAAAATATGAGCGCTTCTTCTGCCGGCGGAGCGACGGTCATGACTTCTGGGTAGTAGGTGACGTCGCCATGCAAAACCCGCAGTGGAAAGCGCTTCCCGACAACATTCATAAGGAAATCGATTAGGCTTTTCGTGTCCACTTCAATGCAAACGTCAGCCTTAAAGCGATCAAACATATCAGGATCGTCTTTTTTGCTGCTAAGACAAAGGCAATAGCAACGCGGTACTGCTATCTCTAACCCAGGATGATCCGTCATCTGATCAGAGCTAATCACTCGACCATTTATTTCGATCGTGAAACGTTCCTTATCTAGGTTGAAGACTCGTCGCGACTCATCGTCCCTGACAACCTCGTTCTCCATTGTCTTGTAATGAATAATGTCACAAAACCTGATACCTGAGTTCTCAGGGAGGTCTTTTGCGCCATCCAAAAACTTACCGAGATGCTCAAATTTTCCGTACAGATACTTCAGTGCCATCTATCTACTCCCTTAGCCGACCCAGCGCCGGTCACCATTTATAGCCCACCCCACCCTATTTGCCACTCACCGAGATATCGGAGAGCGGCGCCCGCAATGGAGATTGCCATGAGCAGCTACTTCTACAAGACCACCGCCCCGGCCGTGCTGGCCGCGATCCAAATTTGGGACGAAAAGCGGGCTGAGTTCGATGCCAAGCGCGAGAATTTGAAGAACGTGTTCGGTGGCCCCGGCTCGCCCATGCATTCTGGCAATGACAGCTACGTCGGCGGCGTGAAGATCAGCGCCAGCCAGGACCTGGACATGCACTGGCGCCGACCAGATGAGTACGGTTACCGCGCTTTGCGCAGCGCTGCGAAGCCGGAGAAAGGAGCCACCAAGGAAGCGCGCGCTGCTTATAAGGTCGAGCACGAAAAGCTGCAAGCTCTGTGGAAAGAGCATTGCCCCGACAGTATCAGCAAGGACGACGTATGGAAGGCGATCGGCATCGACTGGGGCAGCGTGTGGCTGTCCGGTGGCGTCTTCTTCCAACATGAAGGCGTGGTCTATCTGCACCTCGGCTTCCAGCTGAAGGACGACGGCTCGCAGGCTGAGGGTGCGGTTGAGATCCTGGGCAGCGAACTTGAAATGGCGCGCCAGGCAGTGCTTCAGCAGCGCAAGGCAGCCTAAAGGAGATCGCCATGAGCACTGATACTGAAGCGAAGCCAACGCCGAGCCTGGCAACTGGTCAACCGATGTCGTTCGACACCTGGGCGGACTTTGTAAGCCGCCTTCGCTACCACTGCAACGGCCAGGGTGTTAAATGGCACCACACGGCGGCAGCGCTGTTCACTGTCCAGGCGAAGCGCTTCGATTATGGGTTCGAGGCTGACTACGCCGAAGGCCTTGTTGTCTGCCTTGAAGACCGCCGGTGGTTCAGCCCCAAAGAGTATTGGGATGATCTGGATGAGGAAGAGCAACAGGAAACAAACCTGTCCATCCAAGCCGACCATGGGTGCGATTTCCTTGAGCTGGATCAGAACGACCAATGGGAGTTCCTTGGCGAACTTGATGATCACACCGTCACCGGTTGGAATAAGCGCTGGGAGATCGTGAACAGCCACTTCACCAAAGAAGCAGCCGAGGCGTTTATTCGCCGGAAACAGCATGACTACCCGGAGCTTCGGGTGTACGTCGAATCGCAGTGCTACGCCTGGGAATTCGAGGCGATCAAGGCCGCCATCCTCGACGGCACGCTGACCTACACACCGAAGCCCCCCGCCGACAACGCCGCAGCCGCCTAACCCTCCCCCTACCTTCACCTATCACGCTGAACGCCTTGGCAGGCGGGCGGCTGTCTGGAGATCTCTCCCATGCGCATTTATTTGTGTGGCCCTATGACGGGCATCGCCGAATACAACTACCCAGCGTTCGCCGCTGAGACTACGCGTCTTCGCTCTCTGGGGTATGAGGTGGTCAGCCCGGCAGAAATCAACCCTGAAGACGGCACCTGGCAGGACTGCATGAAAAAAGACATCGCTCATCTGGTGACCTGCGATGTAGTTGCCAAGCTGCCAGGCTGGGCGTCCTCCCGCGGCGCTAACGTCGAGATCCGACTGGCGCTTGAGCTCGGCATCGGCGTGATGATGGCGGCCTGCATCACCGATGCTCACACGGAGGTAGCATGAAACCTTCATACACCCTGCACCTGGGCGATTGCCTCAAAGCCATGCGAGCCATGGCCGACAATTCGGTCGATAGCGTGGTGACCGACCCGCCCTACGGTATACGCTTCATGGGCAAGAGCTGGGACGGCGCCGACATCGAGGAGCGCGCCGCCTACCGGGCCAGCATGCCATCGCAAGCCGCTGCATGTGGCGCGACCGGTGGGCATCGCAGCGTGGCGGCCGAGGCCGGCAAGTACGACCTGACCCCGGCTGGCATGCGCGCCTTCCAAGCCTTCACGCTCGAATGGGCCACCGAGTGCTTGCGCGTGCTCAAGCCTGGCGGGCACCTGCTGTCCTTCGCTGCGGCCCGTACCTACCACCACATGGCGGTGGGCATCGAGATGGCCGGGTTCGAGATCCGCGACCAGATCATGTGGGTGTTCGGATCGGGCTTCCCGAAGTCGCACAACCTGAAGGGTGAGCATGAGGGCTGGGGGACCGCACTCAAGCCAGCACATGAGCCCATTTGCATGGCGCGCAAGCCCTTTCCCACTACCGTAGCTGCCAATATGGAAGAGCACGGCACCGGCGCATTGAACATCGATGCTTGCCGGATCCATTCCGATGACGCCAAGGGCGGCGAGTACTCCCAGAAGCGTATGGCGCCCGGGCATATCGTCACTGCTACCGGCGCATATAAACAGGACGTCCAGTTCGTCGGAGCTATGAAGCCCGGCCGCTGGCCTGCCAACCTGATCCATGACGGCAGCGAAGTGATCGTGGCCATGTTCCCTGCCGAGGCCGGCGCAGCTGCTCCGGTCATGGGTACCGAGCCAACAGCCAACGGCTTCAGCGGGCCGGTGAAGTACAGCGGTATGCGCGAGCGTGTGGCCGGTGCCTTCCACAACGACAACGGCAGCGCCGCCCGGTTTTTCTATTGCGCCAAGACCAGCCGCGCCGATCGGCACGAAGGCCTGGACAACCCTGGCGCGCAATTCAAGCAAGGCAATACCCTGCGTAAGGTCGCGCGTACCGACACCAAGGGCAACAACCACCCAACGGTAAAACCTACCGACCTGATGGCTTATCTGCTGCGCTTGGTCACCCCGCCTGGCGGTACCGCGCTTGACCCGTTCATGGGCAGCGGCAGCACAGGCAAGGCCGCCATTCGAGAAGGCTTCACCTTCATCGGTTGCGAGATGGACGAGGCTTACATGGCGATCGCCCGCGCCCGTATCGAGCATGAAGCAGCAGTAGTTGAGCTGCGTAAGCGAGCTCAGGCTCAGGACGATCTGCAGCTTTCCTTATTCGCATAACTCGCATCTCTCAGTGACGCTCAGCGTCCCAGTAAGCGGATGTGGGGCTGAAGTGTCTATCGCGGAACCGGGACCAAATGCGCGGTGATGCCGATGGAACTAATTAGCTACAGATAGCACTTGATGAATCAGCTTTCGTCAACAACGAAACCCATGGTCTACCGTGGAAAAAATATCGAAATCTTTAATCCTTACTTGGCTGACGAAAATTTATCGCTTTTTCTACCAAAAATTGTTTCCGTTCTAGTTCTGAAATCTTGTCTGGCATATCAAGGAACCCGTTAGCCTCCTTTAAATCCACAAACACTCTCGCATTCGCAACATGGAATATTAGTGCCTGCCGAAAGTAGTGCTGGACTTGATAACATTGATCATTCGGATTATCTAATACTCGCCCGGTATGAACACTCCGATTCCTGTAGCTCTTGATATGTTCTAATACTTGCCGATGATAGTCTCTATCTGAATACAAAAAAGAACACCTCCTGACAACCAAATCTGTATTATTCTCATTTGTGGCCAATATAGATTCTAATGCCGCCCAAGTTTTTTGCAAAACATAGTTTTTGTCTCTACCATCGAACGCTCGAACATACCTTATCACGGCATCTCTCAGGATATCTCTATCTTTATGCGCTGTAATACCTTCATGCATCTGCTCGAAAAACTTCTTAACACGAGCCTTTTTTTCATCTGTGGGATTGGCAGTTTTTATTTCGGTGTACTCAGAATCATACCAATACGTATCACCTGCCGCGTTTTCGCCCGTAGGCATATGAAGCGTATGCATACCACCTAACATAACCGAATTGATCGGAAGCCTTGACCCACTGCCTCCACCGAGAGTGGTGCTGTAGGCAGAATTCAAGTCTAAAGCATGTAGCCCCCTTACATAATCGAGCTCGTCTAGCGCGAAATCCATACCGTCTGTAGAAGATCTTGCCTCAAAACGCACGATCACTGGACAGTAGTGCGCGGGAAGCGGTGAACCGCTGTGCTTCCAGTCTTTATAGTAATCTTCTCTTCCCGCATATTTTTTTGGAAGACCATTAGGAAAGCTCTGTACAGTCGAGTTAGGTAGCCTAATAATTGACCGGCAAAAACCATCGGCTATAGAAACCGATGTGATCGCTCCATATTTTCGCAAAGGCTTTTTGCTGTAGGAAACAACCAGCTTATTCAGTTCAGCCATGAATTCATCTGCAGTACCCGTCCTCCTGAGAATCCATTCATTGAGTGCAGAAGAGTAAAAACTCCTAGCAGTAGCGTGGCTGTAGTCTTTATGAAAGTCAATCATTGAGAAAAGGATGGAGTCGAGTTGAAATTTCTCGAACCCGCCGAAGGACACGCGCCCGTCTGGAAGTACCGACGATATAGCTTTCAGCTTATTCAAAACCACATCAGCTTTTGTTTTTTTGCTAACCCATGAAATTTTCATATCAACGCTCTTAGCAAGCTCAACGCGACTTCAGAATATACATACCCGCAGCTATTTGCTTTTTCCGAATGCATAGCCGAGGGCCAGCGTAATAAGTGGAGCAAAAATGCTCCATATGGACTTTACTGCATCTATATATTCGAAATCTTTGAATATAGACATCGCAAGCAAAATAACGCTGAGACCGCAGGCGATTGTGAAGCTCCAAGTTATTGTCATCCACACTATAGAATTTTTAGCGTTCTCACCCGTCCCGATGTTATGAGTTATCTTTCCGGCCATGCCAGACCTCGGTTGCGGAACCTCCTTGCCGGCCTTCCCCGACGTAACCTCACCATTCCATGACCCGCCCATTATTTCTCTGCTCCAAGGTAGAACGTGTAGCTGAACAACCTTGCATCGTTATCTTTGTCAACGGTCACTACCGAAAAGGCCATAAGCAGCGACCTACCGTTAATTACTCCCATGACCGTTGGCTCGATCTGACCTTCAGGAAACGGGGAGAAAAAATTCTGAAGCTTCAAAACTAACTTGCTTCCTACAACTTCCGTAGCAAACTTTGTATCGTTAGGTGATCCTTCAGAAATAAAGACTATTTGCATATCCATGCCATTTACTTTTGCCTCTATCGATTTGCCATAGACATGGAGCAAGCCAGAAGCTACAACTTCTAGACCTCCCACTTCTGCGGTTACTTCGATCATTTTATCTCCAAATCGTCAGTAAGGCTTTGAGCTATCTAGTGATGAGCTCGATCCATGGCAAAAATACCGCATATTTCGACGGCCCGCGACAGCAGCGCACGGAACTCGTTGTGGAACCAATGGGAGCCGTTCGGCTTTTCCGCCACCGCCCAAAAATCAAATCCATACGAATGCGGTTCACACCGCGCCCACGGAAACCACCGCTCCTGCTCCAAGAAGCGCCAGCAGCGGTATGCACAAGCGAGGAAGGGAAATGAGTGAAGAGCTGAAACCGTGTCCGTTTTGCGGCAGACCTGCAAAGCTGGATGTCGATGAGGTCCGCGATGATAACGCATGGTGCTTCGTACGCTGCTCATATCGTTGCAAAGCTGCCCCTTATGTAGGCGAGCATGCCTGCATTTGGTACTGGTCCGAAGGAAAAAAGCACCGGCATCAGAGTGACGATAAAGCGCGTGAGCAGGCAAAGGAGCGGGCAATCACAGCGTGGAACACCCGCGTTTCACCTGACTATGACGCCCTATCCGCCCAGCGCGATGAAGGGTTGGCGCGGGAGGCCGAGTTGCAGTCGGAGGTTCAGCGCCTGGCGTTCGAAAGGCAGCCTTTAGAAGGCGCGTACTCCGCTGTGCTAAAGCAGAATGACGCCCTCCAGCAGCGCCTGGCCGAAGCGGAGAAGCTGTTGACTGCCTGCGAAGGCGCGCCGCTCAGTTGGGGCCATAGTGCCAGCGGAATCACCAAGTTCCTTGCCAGCCATGGCTGCGCAGATGCGCAGAAAGCGCCAGCACCAGCACTAAACCTGCCCCGCCGAAAGGTGAAGACCGAGTACTCCACTGCAGAGGAAGACGCCCAGGTCGATTCCTGGAACGCCGCCCTCGATGCAGTGCAGGAGCTGAACAGATGATCGCCAACCTCCTGGTCGGGCTCGCCCTCTGGATCCTCCTCGCCTGCATGTTGGCCAGCCCTGTCGGCCGCTTCATCGCAAGCGCCGACGTCATCGCCAAGTAACCCCTTCCCTTCAATTCAAAGTCAGCCGCTGTAGCGGTGTGGCGGAGCTATGCCAATGGAAACGAAAATTGGTCCTGATCACTATCGATACGTGGACGATATTGGCCCCAAAGGGGTGACCATCGTTTGTGAGAAGTGGCTGGTCTGTGGCGAGACCCCGCAATGCTGGTATGTCATCCCGGAATCCAGAAGCTACCTCATGTCCACCAGCTTCTATGCCGAGTCGCTGAAGAAGACCAGAAAGCGCATCCTGAAATACGCGGGTGGAAAGAAGTTCTGCTATCCGACCCGGGATGAGGCTCTGAGATCCTATCGCATCCGAAAGCAATGGCAGCTCAGGCACACCGAGCATGCCTACCAGCGCGCCAAAACCGCACTCGCCGAACTCACCCGAATCACCCAGCCGCCAGAAGCCAAACACCTCTGCGATGGCGGTGATCACTTCAAGCAGATGAACTGGGGAGATTATTGATGGCCGACCTGATCGAGGTACAGACCAGCGCCCTGGCTGGCGCCGCCCTTGACTGGGCGGTAGCCAAGGTCGAGGGCATCGAGGTCGCCATCGCCGCCCCCCACTACGGCACAGACTGGCGAGTTTACCGGCCAGAGTCCGGGGGCAAGTACTCGCCATCGTCGGACTGGGCGGTTGGAGGGCCACTGATCGACAAGCATCAACTCACCGTCAGCTCGCCACAGGCGCTTGTGCACCGTCACACGGGCTGGGAGCCGTCCGGCATTTGGTCGGCGTGCACTTGGACGAATGATGGCTACGGCGCCAGGTCCCACGGCTGGCATCAAACAAGCGCATTGATAGCCGCGTGCCGGGCGATCGTGCACAACAACCTGGGCGACACCGTGCAGGTGCCCAAGGAGTTGATCCAATGAAGCGAGCCAATCCGGCAGACCTTCGCCGCGCCGTCGACGTGGCTCATACCTACGTCAAGGCCGGCATCCTGTTTGTGCCCATGCCTGCCCTGGACCAGGCCGACCATGATGCTCTGGTGGCGCAGTCCGCTGCGCGCTTGGAGAAGATGGCGCAACTGGCCGAGCAGGTGCCCTTGTGAGCCGCTTCATCGCAGTGTTTCACGAATGGCACGTTCACAGCCGGGGCTTCGATGTCGTCCAGCTCCAAGCGCTCGATCGGCGCCAGGCCGAGATGGAGGCAGCGCTTCTCCATCGAGGCCGCCGCGGCTTCTACAGCAACGACTTCACTCTGGTTGAGATCGACAGCCGTGAGCATCTCCCCCGCCGGTTGACCTGGCGAGAACGCTTTACCGGCCGCATCCACTAACCCTTTCCTCCCATATCTGCAGCCTGCCGGTGATCGGCAGGCGGAGTATTGCCATGTCCGCACTTAATCGATTCCACGAAGCAGCAAACGACGCGCTCGAGCAGGTCGCCGCGCGCCTCCCGGCCGAGGCAGAAATCTGCCTGGCCATCTACATGCCCGATAAACCTGAATCGGACATCGTCCTGAAAGGCCCTTCCACGTCGCTCGATGAGGTGGTCTCAACGCTACGGCGGCGCGTCCTGACCATCGACGGTGACAACGCCTACAAGCGCGATCTGCTCGACGCCGTTGTGGGCGCCTTGGCGGTCGGAGCTCAGAACCGCAATCCGCCTCCGCCAGGTCATTGGGGTCAGCGATTCTGGGACATTGGCCGTGAAGAGCGGGCGCTTACAGATGAACTGGTCGAAGCGTTGAAGCTCACTCGCGAAAACCTCCGAGCTTGCCAAGCCACCATCCACCTCTGTGGTGGCTTCGATCCGGCGTACGTCAACGATGCCCAGGCGGCTATGAAGGTAGCCGATGCAGTGCTGGCGAAGACTTCCGAATAACCCCTTCTGCCGCCAAGCGCGGAACGGAGCATCCGATGGAACCAGAAATCATCCACATCCCCGAGCTGGCCAAGATGCTCGGGCGTACTGAGTCATCCATCCGCAGCGCGCGGCAAGCCGGTGCATCCTGGCTGCCGCCCTACTTCAAGCAGGGCAGCCGGATTTGCTGGCGGATCGACACAGTCCGGCGTTTTTTAAGGGAGTGCGAGGAAGGCCGGCATGTGCCAGTCCGGCCAGGACGGAAGCGCCAAACGCCCCCAACCCTGGCCAGCGTCAGTTAGCCGAGCTTATCGGCGAGAGCATCCGGGCAAAGGTGCGTGTAGCGCTTGAGCATGCTCAGTGTCTTGTGCCCGGTGATAGATGCCACCTCCATCATCGATAGTCCCTTCTCGAATAGCCTGGAGGTCCCTTCATGGCGCAAATCATGGAAATGCAGGTCGTCGGCCTGGGCCGCGCGGCAGGCCTTGCCGAAGTAGAGCGTCACCGAATGAGGCGCGAGGGAGAACACTTTGCCATCCAGTCGGGCAGGCAGCGACTCAAGCAGCGCTCGGGCGCGAACGGAAAGCGGCACCATCCTTCGCGAGCCATTCTTGGTGTCTTCGAGCAGCGCGTGCTTGCCTCGTACGTGCTCGCGCCGGAGCATCAGCAGTTCGCTGCGACGCATAGCAGTCTCGATCGCGAGCTCGATCACTGCGGGCATTTCAGCATGGATCTCTCCAGCGGCTTTGATGACCGCGGACAGCTCCGCCTTTGTTGGCCGGCGATCCCGCTCTCTGCTGCCCTTCGGCATGCGCAGTTTCGTCACAGGGTTGCTCAGCCCCTCTATCCCCCAGTCCTTGATCGCGACCGTGTAGAGATGGCTGATCAGGGCTAGCCCCAGGCGGACGGTGTTCGTGGAAGCGCCCTCTGCCAGCCGCGCATCGCGGTATGCAGCCAAATCGGATGAGCGAATCTCGGCCAGCGACTTGTTCCCGTACTTGCTCTCCGACCAAGTCTTGATTCTGGTCTTCTCTTGAACAGCACCCTTCTTGTTCACGGTCACTTCGCGCTGATAGCGGCTGAGCGCATCCGCTAGAGTGGTCGACTCGGCCTCCCGGGTATCGACAAATCGCTTGCGCGACATGTCACCTTCGATTTCAGCTGCCCAGCGCTGAGCATCCGCCTTCGTGTCGAACGAAGCAGAAAGCGAGGGATAGCCTTTTTTGCGGATCTTGGTCCGCCATGTGCCGTTGGGGCGCTGTTCGATAGTAGCCATGTTGCGGATTTTGCAGGGACACCGTGGGACATGCAAATGATCTGAGTGTCCCAGAATTGTCCCCAATGTCCCCGCCTACAAAATCCGCAGGCACAAAAAAACCCCCGCAGCCCAATGGCTACGGGGGTTCAATGATGGAGGCCGAGGTCGGAATCGAACCGGCGTAGGCGGATTTGCAATCCGCAGCATAACCACTTTGCTACTCGGCCCCAA
>Ga0308164_10001554_pt1 | contig 26391 bp, 20 predicted proteins | sample PhyTR2_FD_201031 | JGI IMG/M metagenome (GOLD analysis project Ga0308164, IMG submission 201031) | Phyllosphere microbial communities from UC Gill Tract Community Farm, Albany, California, United States - DLSLT.R2 | ecosystem: Host-associated > Plants > Phyllosphere > Unclassified | place: USA... | reverse complement strand
CTTCATCCCCTCTATTCCTGCAGATAACACAAAATCCACACAGAATCAGCTAGCCATATTGAAAAGTCCTCTTTTGTGGCTCAACCTGATTTCCAGCGTTGCCACACTAGCAGCAATGTTTGCCAGCTATACCTATCTTACTGCTTTCCTTGAACAGATTACAAAGATGGATGGTGCCCAGATCAGTATGATGCTGCTCCTTTTCGGTGGTATGGGAACGCTAGGGAATTGGCTTATGGGAATAGCTTTGAATCGCAATGTACTTGTGACTGCAAGATTATTTTTAATTCTCTTGGTGACAGTGCAGATTCTAGCTTATTATCTTGGGGGAATTTTTATGCCCATGGTCCTCATCATATCTCTATGGGGAATGATCCATACCGGAGGATTTCTGGTTTCAAATATCCGAACCACACAATCTGTTCCGCATCATGCACTGGAATTTGTTAACAGTTTATTGACTTCATCTTTTAACATTGGAATTTCTTTAGGTGCGTTTCTCGGCGGGATAGTAAGTGCTTATTACGGAGTTCAGTATGTTCTATGGGTAAGTGTTTTACTTTTGACAGTAACATTTATTCTGAGTTTTATGACTTTTCCTAAAAATAGTACAGAAAATGAAGAGGCAAAACAAATGAAACATGTAGCATCTGCATGTGAACATAGATAAGTATTTTTATAGTTCTTCCACTGGCAACCTTTCCGGGCAATGACAGTGGAATTGCAACTATCCAAGATCTTACATTTCTTATAGAATTTCATAAACAAATACTTATGCATAACAAAATATTAATTACTGGCGGTTCCGGGAAAATTGGAAGCCACTTTATCAAATCTTTTTCAGATCACTATAAATTTAGAGTTTTAGATCTCCATCCTCCCCAGATTCAAGATACATCCATTGAATATTTTCAAGGAAATCTTACGGATAAGGAATACCTTATAAAGGCTTGTGAAAATGTGGACATTGTTATTCATCTGGGTGGTATTGCCACTCCCGATGCCACATTTGATGATTTACTGGACGCCAATATCATTGGAACAAAGAATATTATTGATGCCGCTATTGCGGCGGGTTGTAAAAAAATTATTTATGCAAGTAGTGCACAAACGATAGAAGGTTATCCAAAAGACGTTCAGCTTAACACCGAGATGCCTATAAAGCCTGGCAATTTATATGGTGTTTCTAAATGTTTTGGAGAAGCCCTGCTTTCCTACCATTGTTTCAGCAGTGACTTAACTGCAATATGTCTTAGAATTGGAGCCTATGAATTTCCGGAAGATTTCACAGAAATGAATGCTCGGGATTTAAGCGCCTATCTGCATCCCGATGATTTAAATCAGCTCCTTCATCTATGTATTGAATCTAAAAACATAAAATTTGAAATATTAAATGCTATTTCCAATAATACGTATAAACGACTTGACATTCAGAAGACTAAACTTTTAACGGGTTACGATCCCCAGTATAATTCTTTCGATTTATTTAAGCTCAAAAAATAAAATGTGTTTGAAAAGAAAAATTTTCAAAATAAGCCACTAGGGAATATAGATCTGCTAAATCTCAGACTAAGACCAGACATCCTTTATTTAAGTAATCTGTTCAATACACTACCAACCATCGGCTTAATACTATGAAATTCCATCTTTTCATACCTCACTATTCTTTTTTTGCTCTGTCCTGATCACCTCAAGAGCAATGCTGCGGAGTTCAGGGTGACCTTCCTTTAACGCTGATACGATATCATGGCATTCCTGCAAATAACGTTTGGCAAAATCCGGATCGCTTTGCGAGATCTCCATCGCATTATCAATAATATCTGCATATTTAATGGTCTGGGCCTGCGGGCTAATCTTTCTGAGTCGGTCGAGCTCTTTTTTCTTCCTTTTAAAGCGGTTCAGTGCAGGAAATCTCTTTTTAGCATATACATCCGTAAGTTCGATGACTAGCTCTATTGTAAGGATCTTTTCTTCCTCTGTCATATAATGTTGCAAAAATTCCGACAGATCATCGCGGTTATATGGAGTATCTTCAATAACATCATGGAGCAAGGCAGCAGCCAGAACCGGGAGACTGTCTGTATAGCGGTTACATGTTTTCATGACCCGGACAGGATGTACAATGTACCGGTCCGGGCTGTACTTCCTGGTCTGTTCACCGTGGGCATGATCCGCAAATTCAATAATCCTGTCCAGTATTTCTGAATTGTTCATTATAAATGGTAATTACTATTTATCGCCAAAGAATTTCAATGACCGTGACTAGTCTTCTGATAACTTTGACAAGACCTTCATCATATCAATACCTTTACCGAGTACCGGTTTGAAAATATCGCCCCTGTCTTGCAAACGTTCCAATGCATTAAATATCGTAAAGTCTGACATTTTCAACCCTTTTTTAACCTCATCCCACTCCAGTGGCATGGATACTGTGGCACCGGGCTTGGGCCTTACAGAATAGACTGATGCAATGGTAGCATGGGGCCGGTTTTGTAAAAAGTCCAGATACATTTTTCCTTTACGGTCAGAAATCTGCCGCTCAATACTTGTTATTTCCGGCAATTCCTGGTGTATCAGCTTAGCAATAATCCGTGCAAATTCTTTGCTCTGCTCATAGGTGTATTTATTGCCCAAAGGAATATAGATATGCAGACCCGTTGAGCCGCTGGTTTTACAATAGCACGGCACTCCCATATCATCAAGAAGCTGTTTGGTCACCTGCGCGGTCTCAATAACCTGATCAAAGGTATTCTTGTCCGGATCGAGGTCTATAATACAATAAGTGGGATGGTCAGGTTTCTTTACCGTGCTGTTCCACGGATTCATTTCGATGCAGGCCAGGTTGGCCATATAAAGCAGGGTTGCCTCATCACTTCCCACCAGATATTGCTTTTCTTCATTATCCGTATCGCTCCTGTATCGGTATCTTTTAATCCACTCTGGAGCTTTTCCTGTAATATTTTTGAAATAAAAACTCTCTTCACCGATTCCATTGGGAAATCTATTCATACTCTGCGGCCGGTCTTTGAGATAAGGCAGTATATAAGGGGCTATCTGATAATAATAATTGATAAGATCCCTTTTAGTAATGCGCTCTTGCGGCCAGAATACCTTTTTAAGGTTGGTAAACTTCAGCTCATGCCTGTTTATTTTTTTCACCTGTGTTACTTCCGTAGGATTAAGAAGGGTCTTTCGCAGGGACTTTCCTCTGGGCTTAACCAAGGAATGCCCCGCATTTATCACATCAGCCGTATTAGACTCCTGTTCCAGCGTTACAGCCTTTGCCTTTTTATCAGATCTCATCCCTTCAAAAGACGGATGTCGCATCACACCGTCACTGGTCAGCTCTGTATAGCTGACCTCTCCTATCAGCTCCGGTTTGAGCCAGGTTACTGTTGCGTGAGGCGGATTCGGTCTGAAACGGGAAGGTTTATTAACATCCGGTTCCTGCGAAAAGGGAACTTTTTTGGTGATAAGCGGTTTGAAAAGCTCCATCATCTCCTTTTGTATCTTTGCATTAAAGCCTGTCCCTACTTTTCCGGTGTAGATGAGATCTTTACCATCGTAAACACCCACAAGAATACTGCTGAAAAGCTTACTGGAATCGTCATTTAGCGTAAAGCCTCCGATAACAACCTCCTGTCTTTTATTAGCTTTGATTTTCAGCCAGTCTTTGGTTCTGTTATGGACATGGTACAAACTCTTTTTTCTTTTGGCCATAATCCCTTCCAGCCCCATCTTCTTGGCAGCTTCGAGAAATTCTACGCCTGAGGTATGAAAATCCTGGCTAAGAAGAACCAATTCACTGGAAGGCAATATATTCTCCAGGATCATTTTACGATCAGTCAATGGAAGGTCCTTTAAATTCTTTCCCTTATACCAGAGGATATCAAAAACATAATAGACGAGGTCTCCATCTGCTTCACTCCGCCAGTTTTGCAAGGAACCGAAATCCGCAGTCCCTTTCTTTTGCAGTACGACCACTTCTCCATCTATAATGGCATCAAGCTTCATTTTTTCCAGCTCGTTTTGCAGCGGATAAAATTTTTCGGAAAAGCTTTTATTGTTCCGTGATTTAAGTGTTACGTCTTTACCATTACAAAAAGCTACTGCCCTATAACCATCCCATTTAATCTCATAAAGCCATTCATCACTGTCAAAAGGCTCATTAACCAGTGTTGCCAGCATAGGCTCCACTTCATCGTAGAATTTCTGCTCAGGTGCATTTTTTAATAAGGCATTGACTTTCCTGGCTGAGGTTTTCTTTTCAGAAGGTTCTGTTTTCAACTGCGCTTCGACAACTTTATCTGCTTTTTTGGAAGTCACGGCCGGTCTTTTTACGGTGTTGTCTTTAAGAGTTTTTTTACCGTACACTTTATCCGGTGCTTTTTCCATTTCTGCAATAGTCTTTTTAGAAATAACCGATTTATCTTTCAGCGTAATATCATCAGTGGTTGCATAGCGGTCCTCCAGTTTCATCAGGAGCCATCCGTTTTCGCCCCTGCCGTAAGCTTTTACAAGGGCAAATTCGCCTTTCAGCTTTTGTCCTTTCAGTCTGATTTTAAGTTTCCCTGAATAAAGCTGGTGTAACAGGTTTTTTTCCTGTTTTGTGAGATCACCTTCAACGGGTTCAGCTGCTTCATAGGTTCCTTCATCCCAGACAATCACTGTACCGCCTCCATACTGACCTTTTGGAATAATGCCTTCAAAATTCTTGTAGTCATACGGATGATCCTCCACCATCATCGCCAGACGTTTTATATCAGGATCGAGTGACGGCCCCTTGGGTACTGCCCAACTTTTTAATACGCCATCCATCTCCAAACGGAAGTCATAATGCAGGTGTGATGCATCATGTTTTTGCACTACAAATCTCAGCTCCTTACCTGACGGAGCTCCTCCAAAGGGCTCTGGGGTTTTATCTGCTGATCTCTTTTTTTGATAATCTGATAAATCCATATAGAATCTTTTTATTAATAAAAATGATCTTTCTGAAATCAGAAAGACCATAGAATAAAAAAGCTTTCTGCTGTAAAGCTAATGTTCCATTGTTTGCATACTTACGCTCACTATTTTATTTTGTCATAAATAAGTTTCGTCACCACTGCGCCAAAAAGGTAATAGGCAACGGTCATCATCTTCTTCTGGCTGGTTTCGGCAACAGGTGAATCATCGAGTCCCATTTTCTGGGGCAGCATCACTGCTCCTAAACCGGCAGCAAGACCTGAAGCAATATTAAAGTCGGTAGTTGCTGTAGTGGCATAATACAAACCATTACTGATCACATCACCGGCCAGCGTAGCAGCATAAAGCTGGTCTTGATCTGTTATTTTCATATCCGCTTTAGCCAAAGCTTTACTTAAAGCCTCCTCACCCACTTTATTTATCTGTGGTACATTATCAAAGTTTTTCCTAATGGTTTCATGTAAAAGGTTCAGGGCAATAGCACCTCCTAAACCTGCAAGAATTTTCTTATACATATCGTGTGAATTTGGTGTGATAAATTTACTACATAAATTAAGCCATTTCCTTCTTCCAAACATTTTCAAATGAAAACTCAAACTTTCCACTTTCTTATCAAAACCTCACATACCCTTGATACTTATTTAGTTCGTTGCCATCTTAAAAATTGTTCGTTAGTGAGCATATGCCTAGTTCCGGTTTCGGTTTTGTATGGATTTATAAAATCAGCAAAAGGACAAAATTAGGATGATAAAACTTGATGCCATCATATTCGACCGCAAAACCTGTATGGTTTTCGCTCAAAGAACGCAAGGTTGGTTGTCTAATTCATTCATCTCCATTTTTCACACTTCTATTTGATAAATTCGCGATTGCTCTTCCCATAAGCATTGCCTCTGTGATTTTTATCAATGTAAATCGCACAAACCCAAGGATACAAATCCATTCTACTGATGAAATCATTTGTAATTAATCCTGCACAGCCAATGATTTCTCCCTCTTTTTCCAGTAGATACCATTGTGGTAAAGACTGTATTGCCTGAATGCTGTTTGAAATGCAATCTTCATAAATAATGGGAGAAATTTCTGACCAACTTTCTTGCAAGTACTTTATCGCTTTTTCTTTGTATTCCGAATTTTGCCTAACTGATATTATTCTCATTTAAAATGCTGTATTACTGTTCAACATCCAAAATTAAACTTTTAGTGTTGATGAGCGTGCGCCTTTTCTTCGTTTTCATCTTTTTTTCCTTCGGTTACATCAACCGTAAAATCTGCTGTATGCACTTTTCCATCAATTTTAAACTGTGCCCACATTCTGTAAATTCCAGCCTTTTCGATTTGTGTCTGTGCAAAAACAGGAAAACGGCTGTCGGATACCGGATGAATATGCAAAAATTCTTTGCCTACTTTGCCAATCATTACGATATGGGCAGAAGCGCCTAAATATTGTTGCAAATCCTTTTCAATTAATTTCTTTCCGTCTTTTTCGATGGAAATTTCCAGGTGTTGTGTTTTGTTGGTTTTAAAGTCGCTTCCATTAAGAAGGGTTACGGTAAATCCATCAACTTTTGAGATAAACTTCGTTGAAATATCATTATTAACCGGACTGCTTTTTCCCTGCACTTCAATTTCCTGCTTGTTCAAAGTCTGTTCGCCACCGATTGGTTTAAAATCAGAAAACAGAAGATACTTTCCACCAGTCGGGAATGTTTCGGTGATCGCATACGCACCGTCAGTCTGCTCTTCGGGATGGATGTGGCGAAACCAGCTTAAATCTTCGCTTACCACCATTAAATGTAATTTCATCTCGTGTGAAATATCCAGAGCCACCATTTTTTCGTTTTGCTTTACAGCAAGTGTCAATTGAGTTGGTTTGCCTGCTTCTACATTTTGTGGCGAAGTAGTTAACTGCACCTCATACGCAACTGCATTTTCAGCATTAACTGCTTTCAAATCCATTCCACATTTAGGGCATTTTTCTCCCTGTTTTCCGGTTACTTCCGGGTGCATCGGGCAAGCGTAAACGCTTTCTTTGTCTGTGTGCTCATGAGTTGTCATATCCTTATTTTTTTTATTTTCTACATTGTTACAGGCCGATAAAGTGGCTAAGCAAATTGACAAGCCCAACAATGTATTGATTACCTTTTTCATCTTTATGAATTATTTTATCGGTTCAATTTTGAAACCCGCTTTTTGAACTGCTTCTATCACTTTTTGTTCCGTAATTCCTTCAGATTTTAAGGTAAGGATTTTTTCTCTATTGGCAGTGTCCACTTCCCATTGCCCGATACCTTCGGCATCATTTAAGAAAGGGGTTACTTTTGCTACGCAGCTGCTGCAATTGATATTTGTCTTGAATTGAAAATTCGTATTTTCCATTTTTATTTATTTTAAATTATTTGTTGATACAAAGTTGCGCCAAATAACACGATTTCTTTTGCGTTTTTTGGGGTATGATTTGTAAGATTTACTGATTGCAGATTTTGTATTGTTACCGATATTGAAGGCATGGTCTGTAATTACAGATAATGTATATATCCAATTTTAGCCAGGTAAATACAGTTATCGCAGTTATCATATTCAATAGTAGATTGGGCAGGATGTTCGAAATTAGCTTTTAAAAAGGCTTCGGAAAACAAAGCGTACGGCGGAAACTTCGCAATATGGTTTTTGAGCATTTGATGCGCTTCTACAACTGTTGCTCCATAAAGCTTTTCAAACTTGCCAATTTTGTATTGGGTAAAAGCACCATAGTGCACGATAATTTTTAATGATAAGGAAATTTCCATAGTAAGCTCCAATGACAGCCTGGCTAACTCTTTTTTGAAATTCTGGTACATTACCACAATCTGGGCTATCGTATCGTCAAACGAGGGAATTTGGCGGTACTTGTAAAACAATACCGCATCTCCCTCAATCTCTGAAACTTTAAATGAAAGGTTGTTGCTGTCAATTATTGATTTCAGAAGACTTTCAGTTATGTATTTCCCAATAACCATATTGGTATTTATAACAAAATCTGTAAATCCGGATATATCCGGTATCATTAGCATTCCTGATTCATTTTTGGAAATAATTTCTTCCATAATCTAAACTGATAAATGCAACAGGTTAATTTTTAAGTGCTTTTACAGAAAAAACAGCAATAATTGCGGCAATTACACAGATAACTGCTGCCGAGAAAAAGGCGGTTTGAAAACCTGCATTCAGCGCTGACATATCGGTTGCTCCTGTCGTTTTAACAGCATTGGTTTTTGCTGCAGAAATGGCAACAATAATTGCCAGACCCAAAGCCGAACCTACCTGATAACTCGTATTGACCAATCCTGAAGCCAATCCTGTTTCTTCTGGTTTAGCACCCGACATCGAAGCAATCGTACCCGGAATATAAGCCAACGACATACCCAACGCTCCCAATAAAGATGCAGGCAATACATTGACCAGGAACGTTCCATCAGCAGGAATGGTACTAAACAGGAAAAGTGAAGCGGCAAGTGCAATTAGCCCGGCTATAAGATTTGTTTTGAAGCCAAATTTGGCTACCAATTTGCCTGTAACACCTACCATCAGAAACATGATCGCAATCGTCATAGGCAGCAATGCCAATCCACTATTGAAAGCAGAATAATTAAGCGTCTGTTGCAGGTACAGGTTGAGGAAAAACCATAAAGGTATCCAGGCTGCGGCTAGCAAAGCCATTACCAGATTACCCGATGAAAGATTGGGAACTTTGAAAATGCTCAACGGAACCAAGGGTTCTTTTTTCTGCTTTTGGATAACAAAGAAGATAATGAACAATACTAACGACAGGGCTAACAATCCGATGGTTTGAAGCGATTTCCAGCCTGCACCTTCAGCCGATACAATACCATATACGGCTAACACCAACGCGGCTGTTGCCAAAATTGCGCCTGCTACGTCTACTTTCCCTTTTTGGGTACTGCCTTTAAACAACAGCCTTTTGCTATAAAACAATACAGCAAGTCCTATGGGAATATTAATGAGGAATACCCAATGCCATGAAAGCCATTCGGTAATGGCCCCGCCAAGGAAAACGCCTGCAGAACCACCCGCTGCTGCGGAAGCTCCCCAAAAACCTAATGCTTTATTGATTTCTTTGGGATCGGTAAATTTGGATAAAACTAAAGTAAGTGCTGCCGGAGCAATCAATGCAGAACCCAGGCCTTGCAAAGCCCTTCCGGCATTAAGTGCTGCTTCGGACCAAGCGACACCTGCCAAAAGTGATGCGGCAGAAAGTATGACAAAACCCCACATAAAAACCTTGCGGGCGCCAAACAAATCTGACAAGCGGCCACCTAGTAATAAAAAGCCGCCAAATGCGATAACATAAGCATTGAAAATCCATTGTAAGCCGCTTTGGGAATAACCGAGGTCTGCTTTTATTGCCGGCAAAGCTACCCCGATAATAGAGGTGTCCATAATTACTATAAACTGCGCAGTACAAAGTAAGAAAAGTGCCGACCAGCGTTTGCTGTATGGGGCAGGTTTGTCTATTGGTTGTTTCATATTTTTTATTTTTTTAAATTATTGATAAGTAATTACAGGCTTAACAGCCCAAGTGCATTTTGCAGTGCTACGTGGAGCATTCGCAGGTTATATACAGCATTCAGGTAGTTAATCTTGGCTTGTGTCAATGCCAATTCTGCATCCGTCAATTCCAGCCTTGAACCTAAGCCGTTTTTGAAACGGTCTTCCATCATGTGGTGGTTCAGTTCTGCCGATTGTACGGTGGTTTCCTGAATGTCCATTTGTGTATTGGCTTCTTTCCATTTGCTTATAATGGTGGCCAGTTCTGTTTTAACCTTGTCTTTTAAATCGTTCAACCGTATATCTTCCTGCTCCGCTTTAATTTTTGCCTGGCTGATTTGAGATTTGGTACGATAGCCGTTAAAAATCGGTACGGTCAATTGCAAGCCCAGAAAGGAAGTTCTTGGTAAAGAATATTCGCCAAACTTCATATCATCTGCCTGTGCCTGTATTTGATATTGTCCAATCAGAGAGAGCTGTGGCAACAACATGGCTTGCGTAGCTTTTATTTTTTTTTGCTGAAGGTCAATAGATAATTTTTGAATATTCAAATCTTTTCGATTGGTTTCTGCAATTTTGAATGCTTCATCAACTTGATAAAACTCGCTTTTATTGGCTTCAATACCCAGCTCAAGTTCATCGGTCAATGCTAATTCAGAGACATCTTGCAACCCAATCAATCTTTTTAATTCAATACCCGAAACCTCAACATTATTTTTCAAATAAGAAATAGAAGATTTTAGATTTTCTACAGCAATAAAACTCCTTAATGTATCCGCTTTTAAGCCTTTTCCCTGCGCTAATAATGCCCGAGAATCTTGCAGTGCCATGATATTGCGTTGCAGACTTTGGTCCAATAAACCCAATTGGCTGTTCATCATCAATATATCCAGATAACGGGTTGAAACCTGAAGGGCAACCTGACTTTTCAGGTCGGCGGTCTTTTCACTTTCTATTTTTTCATTGATTTTTGACGCCTTTGTCAACTGATTTGCAGCCGGTGAAAAAATGGGTTGATAGAGTGATACAAACCCATTATAGATATTTTTCCCACCAACGGCAATGTCCTGCACCGGCTTATTGGTACCCGCAAACGAACCTGGCATAAATATAACCTGCCTGTCGAAATAATAGGAATAGCCAAGGTTGGCCGAAATAGTAGGCAGTAAGGCGCCTTTGGTTTCACGGGTTTTTTCTTTGGCATTAATTTCTTCCAAAACCTGCACCTGCAAAGCCTTGTTTCCCTGTTTTGCCATTTCCAAAGCATCGGTAAGAGACAGTGTTTTTTTCTGTGCGTACACTATATTTACGCTGCTTATCAAGAGCAGCATCGTAACTATATATGAGATATTCTTTTTCATTTTTTCTTTTTGAGATTTAAAATCATACTACTTCAGCCGGTCTGCTTTCTTCCTCGGTATCTTCCTCTACAATTACTTTTTCAGCTTTTTTGCTTGATAAATAAGAATAAACTGCCGGGATAATGAACAAGGTTAGTATTCCGGAGAAGGCTAATCCGCCTACAATCACAATCCCTAACGACTGACGGCTGTTAACCGTCAATGCAATCGGTAATGCTCCAAATATCATCGCCAAAGAGGTCATCAAAATAGGACGGAAACGTTGCTCGGCTGCCTGTATGGCTGCTTCCCGTTTTGAAAGCCCTGTGTTTTTAAGATGGTTGGCAAATTCAACGATAAGAATTCCGTTTTTGGTAATTAACCCAATCAGGGTAATTATTCCAATTTGACTGAAGACATTTAAACTCTGACCAAACCACGAAAGACTGAGAATAGCTCCTGTTATCGCCATTGGTACGGTAAGCATGATGGTCAATGGATCACGTAAGTTGCCAAACTGTGCGGCCAAAATCATATAAATAAGTACCAATGCGAGGATAAGCGTAAAGGTGATATTGCCCTGGCTCTCGGTATAATCTCTCGACTGACCAGCTAAGGATGCTTTGAACGTTTCACCCAAAACTTCTTTCTTTATTTTTTCGATTTCCTGTATGCCTTCGGCAAGGCTCACTCCCGGCGCCATGGCTGCAGATACAGTAGCAGAAGTGTATTGGTCGTACCGGTAAATAGCGGCAGGACTTACGGCTTCTTCGGTTGTAATCAGATTGCTCAATGGTATCATTTCGCCTGTTGCCGAACGGACGTAGATTGCACTCAAGTCACTTTTATCATTTCTATGCGTTTTATCCAATTGCCCAATGACTTCATACTGACGGTCGTTTCGCAGGAAATATCCGTAACGCTGTCCTGAGAAGGAGAGTTGCAAAGTGTGCGCTACTTCTTCCATAGACACACCCATTAAAGCAGCTTTCTGACGGTCGATATTTATTTTTACTTCTGGTTTATTAATCTTTAAATCGGCATCTATAAACATCAGTTTTTTGCTTTGGCGTGCCGCAGAAAGGAATTTTGGAAGCACCGCTGTTAAGCTGTCGAGGTTTTGCGATTGCAATACAAACTGTATCGGCATACCACCACCATACCGGCTTCCGATAGTTGGCGGCAGATAGGGAAACAGAAGAAATCCTCTGAACTGCCCTGATGCAGCACCATATTGGTTATACAAGTCCTGAACACTGTGTTTTCTTTCTTTAGGATCTTTGAGATAGATACTTTGCACCGCTACATTCACGGGTGCCGGAGCGGGAATGAAGGAAATAGCGACCATCGAATAGGTTTGATACAGCCCGTCGGTAGAATCGTTCACATATTTACCAACTTCGGTCATGTGTTTTTTCATATAGTCGAACGAAACACCTTCCGGGGCAACAGCGATGAGGTTCATGTTTGAACGGTCTTCAACAGGCGCCAATTCTGAAGGAAGTCCTTTCCCTACAAAATAAATGAGTGCAGTAGTACCCACTAAGAATACCCAGGCTAACCACCTCGCTTTCATAAATGTGGTAAGCAAACGGGCATATCCATTATTTAAACGCACGAAAAACGGCTCAGTAACCCGATAAAACCAACTCGGTTTTGCTTTTTTCTTTAAAAAATAAGCACTCAACATCGGTGTCAATGTCAAAGCCACCAAAGCCGATACCAGCACCGAACCCGATACTACGATGGCGAATTCCTTGAAAAGTTGTCCACTAATTCCACCCATAAAAACAATGGGAAGAAAAACGGCGGCCAACGTAATGGTAGTGGAAATAACCGCAAAATAAATTTCTTTGGAACCTTTAAATGCAGCCTGTATGGGCGTCATACCTTCTTCTATCTTTTTATAAATATTTTCAAGTACAACGATGGCATCATCTACCACCAATCCGATAGCAAGTACCAATCCCAAAAGGGTTAAGATATTGATGGAAAAACCTGCCACGTACATAATGAAAAACGCGGAAATGATGGATACTGGAATAGCCAATACCGGGATGATGGTCGAGCGCCAATCCCTCAGAAATAGAAAAATAATCAATACCACCAGTCCGAAAGCAATGAACAGGGTTTCTTCTACCTCTTTGATAGATTCGCGTACAGAACTGGTATAGTCGAAACCAACAATCAAACGGTATTCGGACGGAACTTCTTTGCGCAGCTGCTCCAACCTCTTGTAAAATTCATCTACCACTTCAATGGCATTTGCACCCCTTTGAATTTGAATGGCAACACCAATTCCGATACGGTTTAACCCACCAGTTTCGTTGATGATAGCTGTGCGTTCGTTTTCTTCGCCCAATTCGGCAGAGCCAATATCTTTGAGGCGAATTACCGTATTGCCCACTTGCTTGATAAGCATTTCTTCAAAATCATTTACCGAAGTAAGGCGGCCCATTGTACGGATACTTAACTCACTGTTGCTTCCTTCTATCCGACCAGCAGGCAGGTCGATATTTTCCCTTGTCAGGGCTTTGCGAATGTCTGCAGGTGTCAATTGATAAGCGGCAAGTTTTGCAGGGTCAAAGCGAAGGCGCATGGCGTATTTGTGCTCACCTACAATCGCTACATTGCTGATTCCGGGGATAGATTGCATTTTGTCTTTGATGACGGTAGACGCGAGGTGACTTACTTCTTTGATGTCTTTGGTGTCACTTTCTACCTCGAGGAATGCTACCAGATTGTCTGGCGAAGATGCCTTTTGAACAATTGGCGGATCTACATCGCCAGGAAGTTGTTTACGGGATTTGGCGACTTTGTCCCTCACATCGTTCAGCGCATCTTCCAAATCTACTTCACGGTTAAATTCTACCGAAATAATACTTACCTGTTCTCTGGATTCAGAAGAAATGGTACGTATTCCGTTTGCTTCGGCAATAGATTCCTCCATTGGCCGGGTAAGCTTAGATGCAATTACATCAGGGCTTGCACCGGGATAGAAGGTAATGACTGAAATAACGGGCGGTTCTGTTAGTGGGAATTCCCGAACGCCTAATTGTTTCCACCCTACAATTCCTAAAATAATAAGCAGGAGTGAAAATACCCCGGCTAAAACCGGTTTTTTTATACTTAAAGATGATATACTCATAATGCTAAGATTTGAAATGAATTATTTGGACACGACGGCTTTTACAGGCATTCCATCTCCTAAGCGCAACATATTTGAAACAATAATGCTATCGCCGGTGGCAATGCCAGAGGTAATGACCGCATCTGTTTCTGTCCTTTTACTAATGGTTACTTCCGCAGGTTTTGCCACACCATTTTTAATGATAAAAACAGTGTAACCTTTTGCGCCTGGAGCCAGCGCTTCGGTTGGTACCAATATCCCTTTTGCACCTTTATCGGTAGCACTGAAATAGACTTTTGCAGAAAGTCCCGGCCTAAACTGACCACCCGTATTATTTGTTATGGCCTGTACCTGCGAGCTCCTGCCTTGAGCATCAAGCCCAGGTTCGGTGGCGTTGATGGTTGCCACATACTCCTCACCAGATAACTCGGAAGTGAACCGTACTTTATCTCCCATTTTTATTAAGGGCAGGTATTTTTCCGGAACTGAGAAATTGATTTTGATGCTGCTTTGGTCTTGCAACATCACCAGTACTCCACCAGGCGTAACATAAGCGCCAAGATGTACTTTTGAAATCCCGACTTTTCCTGAAAATGGCGCCCGGATTACCGTTTTGGCGAGTTCAACACGAAGCAAATCCTGCTGTGCAACTAAGGAACGGAAACGCGTAAAAGCTTCATCATATTCCTGCTGTCTTACGGTTTCGGTTTTCAAGAGATTACTCATCCGTTCTTTGTTGAGTTTTGCCAATTCCAGTTCTGCAGCAATCTGTTTTAAACGGGATTTGATATCGGCGTCATTCAATGTGTACAATACAGCGCCTTGGGTAACGTAACCGCCGTCTTTAAAGGCTACTTTAGTTATCTTTTGAGGAATTTCGCTGACGATGGATACTTCTCGATTAGACATCATCGTACCCACAATAGCTTCTTCATGATTGAGCAATTTTTCCTGAGCAATAATAATATCTACCGGTAATTTGCTGGCATCTGCGTTAGTGGTTGACGTTTTTTTCGGCGTTTTTTCCGACTTGTTCTCACAGGCAATCAATAAGATGCCCATTAACGGTATTAAAATGCCTAACCTTAGTCTTTTAGATTTGTATAACATGGTCTTGTGTTTAATAATTTTGTATAACATGTTGCTATGCTTAATGATGTAACAAACGATTAATTTTAAAGGACAAAGGTATTGGTGAAGGTTGCCGTATTTTTGATACTATTACGGGTAAGAGTTGTGATATTTACGCTTTGCTATTTTTAGCTTTTAAGCAGTATAATATTGTTATTGAAGTACTTATAAAATAGAATCCCTGTCCTTTTGGTGAACAGGGATTGGCAAGCTGATTTGTATTCCGGTAGTTTCAGAAAACCGGGCTGCAAAGAATTTTAGGCGTTATGAGCGTTTTTTTATATGATTTCTGTTGTAATAGCCATCTTATCACGTCTTATCTTTTTATAGTGGGAAGAGGTAAAGCCGGTGTACTTTTTTAACTGATTGGACAGGTACGCAGGACTTCCGTAGCCTAAGGCATAAGCAATATCAGACAGCGACTGATTCGTGTAGACTAAAAGCTCTATTACTTTTTCTATCTTCTTTGAGATAATAAATTTTTCGAGCGTTAGTCCTTCCGAAGATGAAAATAAGGCACTCAGCGAATCATATTCTTTATACAATTCGTTACTGATAAATGCCGAAAATTTAACAGGCTTGCCGGTATCCAATTGTTCATCAATCCCTTTTTCAACGGCAGTTTTAATCAATTCGATAATCTTTTGATCTTTATTGTATAACAAATCGAATCCGTTCTTTTGAAGCATGGTTCTGATCACTTGTTCATCAACGATGGTTACATCCGTTTCTTTTAGAATTACCACTCCCAAGCGTATTTCGGAAATTTCCAAACCGAGCTTAGGAAATTCTTCAGATAGAAAATAAATGCACCTGTTGCATACCATTCCTTTGATTAATAGTTTCATAGATTAAAAAATATTTTTTACCATGCGCTTTATTTCTGACTCATTAGTTTCTGATTTTTCTTGAATCATTTTATGCTTTAAGGATTAAGATTAAATTCTTCAGCAATATCATTCTGTATTTAAAATTTAAGAGATGCAATGTATTCTTGGTACGGCATCCCTTAAATTAAACTTTTAGTTAGTACAGCATCCGCCTGAAGGACTTGAATCTTTTTTGCTATCATCACCGTCAACTTTGTAACCCGCTTTTTCAATAGTGGCTACCAGCTCTTCTTTTACTTTGTCGCTTTCAACAGCAACGGATAACTTTCCAGCCTCTAATTTCTCGACTTTTATCCCTTCAATAGCTGTGATTGCGTTATTTACTCTTGCCTGGCAATGTGCACTCTGCATACCAGGTATGCTCAATTCTATATTTTTCATTTTAAATAAATTTTTGTACTACAAACTTCCGCATTGTTCAGCTCTTATTTTTTACGGTATTCCTTATTTGATTTGTGATATTTACTGATTGGCGTTGGGACAGGAATTTAGAACGACCCTATTTTTTGACACCATCTGTTTTTTGACCTACATCAATCTTTATGTTTTTTTGTTTGGAGAATTTTGCACCATCAATTTATATGTTAAACAAAAACTTAAAAAAATGGACAAAAAGTATTTCAAGTACATCAACACATTGTTTGTTGTAATCCCAATGACACTAATTATGGCGTTTGTAGGACTGATGCGTAATTATGGTTTCGGAGAAGATTGGTTTTTAAAATTCCTGAAAGCCTGGAGCGTTATGTTGCCTGTCGCGTACATTTCGGCATTTATCATTATTCCAAACGCAAGAAAATTGGCAGAAAAATCAACCTCTAAATCATAACCTAAGGATTTGATTTTTGTAAATTTGAAGTTTACCAATTTTCACAATGCAAGAGCAACTTACTAATTACATCAAAGGAATTATAACGGTGACAGATGAGGAAATGGACAAAATTCTTTCCTGTTTCAAGCCGTTGGAAGTTGAAAAAAATGAACTTTTGGTTATTCACGGACAAACCAGCCAACGGACTTTTTTCGTTGGCAGTGGTTGTTTACGTATATTTTTTATAACCGAAGACGGACAAGAGGCGACGCGATATCTGGCATTTGAAAATAACTTTGCCACAGCATTATGTAGCTTTATTTCCAAAGAACCTTCATTAGAATTTATACAGGCGTTAGAACCAACGTCGTTACTTTATATATCACACAAAGACTTCTATCACCTCTTAGAAATCGTTCCTGCATGGGAAAAATTCTATCGGCATTATTTAGAAAACGCCTACGTAAATAATACCAACAGGCTTATGTCATTCCTGACACTCGATGCAACGGAACGATATAAACAGTTGTTGGACATCAACCCAAAAATCGTTCAACGTTTGCCAAACAAAATTGTGGCGACTTATCTGAATATTTCACAAGAGACCTTGAGCAGGCTGAAATCGAAACGGTAGATTTGTAGCGTGATAAAAATTAGGCAGATGAAGGAGTTTGGTAATGGTGGGGAGAAACTGCAAAGTTCAATGGTAGTTTTTTATTGAGCTTTTGTGTAAAATTGAAGATTTGTGCTTAGATTGCTCAACTATTGCTAAGCCCCGAAACGTTAGGCAAAAGTTAAATAAAAACCCTGAAAAATTTCCAAATACAAACTATGCGATTAAACACACTGTTATTTTCATTTTCTCTGTTAATTCTGGCAAGTAATTTATTTGCACAAACTGAACAAATAAAACAAATTGATTCTTTAATGAGATGGTCAAACCAAATCGGAATTTTTAATGGAAATGTGCTTGTTTCAAAAAATAATAAAATACTTTACAACGCTTCATTTGGCTTTACCGATGTAAGTAAAACGAGCCAATTAACGATTGATTACAGATTTAATATTGGTTCAATTACAAAGGAGTTCAGTGCAGTTGCCTTAATGCAACTGAAAGAGCAAGGCAAATTGAAACTCAACGACAAAGTTTCCAAGTTTATTCCTGAATTACCCAAATGGGCAAATGAGGTTGCAATTAAAGATTTATTACAATATACAAGCGGAATACCAGATGTAAATTGGAAAACCATCAAAAATGACAAAGATCTTTTTAATGGTTTAATGCTCATTGATACGCTTGACTTTAAACCTGGTAAAAATTACGACTACAACAATAACAATATTTTTTTACGACATTTTATTGTTGAGCGACTAACCGGAATGAATTATAAAACTTATGTCGAAAAATTCATCTTTCAGCCTTGCAAGATGAATTCGTCAGTAATGACACCTTTTGAAAATGAAGAAAATATAGCCAAAGGATTTAATATTAATCTAGTGGCAGACAAAACCGACTTACCCATAACGGGCGGAACCTACTTAACGACAATTGACTTATTAAAATGGACAAATTGTCTTTACTCTAAAAAAGTAATTAACAAAGAATCGCTTAATGAAATAGGTCAGCAGTTTGATTTGCCAGAAACTCAATCAGCTTTGGGACAAACAAAATTTAAAAACAAAAAATTAATTGAACATTTGCATGACGGAAGAGCTGGAAATTATGAATCTCTTTTGATTTCAGATATGAATGAAAGCTTTACTATAATTTTATTAGACAATAACTATAACGGAAAAGTTTTTGAAATTTCGGACACGATTATTGCCATTTTAAAAAACAAAAAGTATAATCTTCCAGAAAAAAGAATTGAAAAATAACCTCCGCCTAACAAGGGTTTTGCAATAGTGGGGCGAAATTGCAAAGTTCAACAGTTTGATTTCTGTTGAACTTTGTACAAAACTGAATACTCATACTTCTATTTCCGTCACTTCATAAAAACATAAATCGTCATTTCTTCCACTTCAATCTTAAACTATTACTCACTACGCTTACGCTACTCAAAGCCATTGCCGCTCCGGCTATCATTGGGCTTAACAAGAAACCGTTGATTGGATACAAAATTCCGGCAGCTAAAGGAATACCAATCAGGTTGTAAATAAACGCCCAAAAGAGATTTTGCTTAATGGTGGCCACTGTTTGTTTTGATAAACGTATTGCCTGCGGTATTTTGGTAAGGTCTGATGAAATGATGGTCATTTTGGCTACGTCCATTGCGATGTCACTGCCTTTACCCATGGCAATACTTACGTCGGCTGTTGCTAATGCGGTGCTGTCATTAATGCCGTCGCCTACCATGGCTACTACTTTGCCTTGCTGCTGCAGTTCTTTTACAAAATCGGCTTTGTGCTGTGGCAATACTTCGGCTTTGTAATGCAGGATGCCTGTTTGTTCAGCAATTGCTTTAGCTGTGGCTTCATTATCGCCGGTTAGCATATATAATTCGATACCCATTTCCTGCATTGCTGCAATTGCCTGAACCGATGTTTCTTTGATTTTATCGGATATGGCGATAACGGAAAGTGCCTCTTTGCTGTTTGCAAACCAAATGACCGTTTTGGACTGTTTGCCCCATTCATCGGCTTGGTTTTGCAATTGTTCGGCAATCGCAATGTTGTTCTCTGCCAGAAGCTTTTTATTTCCTACAAAATAGGTTTCGTTATTATGATTGGCTTTTGCACCTTTTCCTGTAATACTGTCGAAGTTGGATAAAGGTGTGGTAGTTACGCCTCCCAAATGTTTCACTACAGCTTCGGCCAATGGATGCTCTGATTGTTTTTCGATGCTTAATAAAATAGTCTTGGTTGTATCATCATTGTTCAGCCATTGGATACTTGTTACCTCAGGTCTTCCTTGTGTTATGGTTCCGGTTTTATCCAACACAATTGCATTCACTTTTTTAGCTAATTCAAGGCTTTCGGCATCTTTAATTAAAATACCATTTTCGGCACCTTTACCCACACCCACCATAATTGCCGTTGGTGTAGCCAAGCCCAAAGCACAAGGACAGGCAATAACCAATACTGTAACGGCTGCTAACAATCCTTGTACAACACCATTTTCGCCACCCAAAATAATCCACAAAATAAACGTGAGAATGGCAATACCAATCACCACCGGAACGAAAATACCTGCAATTTTATCAACCAATTTTTGAACAGGAGCTTTACTGCCTTGTGCGTCCTGCACCATTTTAATGATTTGGGCAAGCATAGTTTCCTTACCCACTTTCACTGCTTTGAATTGGAAACTTCCTTTTTGATTAATGGTTCCGGCAAATACTTTTTCGCTTTCTGTTTTTAATACCGGAACGGGTTCGCCACTCAGCATACTTTCGTCTACATACGAATTACCGGAAGTAACCATTCCATCGACCGCAATTTTTTCGCCTGGCTTTACCAGGATTATATCATTCACATTTACCTCTTCAATAGCAGTTTGTTTTTCGGTTCCGTCGGCCGCTATTACCATTACCGTTTTTGGTTGCAGGCCCATCAGTTTTTTAATGGCCGTAGAGGTGTTTCCTTTGGCTTTTTCTTCCAATAATTTCCCCAAAAGGATAAAAGCGATGACTACTGCAGCTGCTTCAAAATAGACGTGCGCGTGCAATCCTCTCTGGTGCCAGAAATCCATAAAAAACATATTAAATACACTGAATACATAGGCAATTCCTGTACTCAATGCGACCAAAGTATCCATGTTGGCAGAGCGGTGTCTGGCCTGTTTCCACGCATTGATAAAAAAGTCTTTACCCAGCCAAAGTACCACAGGGGTGGAAAATGCCCACATGATTTCATTACCATAGGGCATGTCCATAAAAAACATCCCGAAGGTTACCACGGGTAACGATAATATAACGGCCCAGATAGTTTTGTTTTTTAACTTTTTGAATTTCTCCGCATGGATAGTCTCCAGAGATTGCTGTTGTTTTGCTTCTTCGACAATGAGCAGGTCATAACCAACACCCTGAACTGCTTTTTGCAGTTTGGTGGCGTCCGTCATATTGGGAAGGTACTCAACGGTCAGATTTCCTGTTGCGTAGTTGACAGAAGCGTCAATCACACCTGGCTCATACTTTACGATACTTTCTGCACTGCCCGCACAAGAAGCACAAGTCATCCCCAAAACCGGGAAGGAATTTTTTACAGTTGGTACACCATAGCCTAAGTCTTTAATAGCTGCAACGGCTTTGCCAACAGTTTCTGCATCTTTAACGGTAATGGCTGCCCTGTGGTTGTTGATCTCTACTTTCTGGGTTTCAACACCATCAACCTTTGCCAATCCTTTTTCAACGATTAATGAACAATGTTCGCTTTCTACATCTTCTAAAGGAATATAAACCGTTTCTCTAATGTTATTTGTAGCCATAATTTCTATTGCTTTATTTGCAATACAAAATTGGCTGTAATACTGAGAATAGTTATTGTGGAATTATGGAATTGATTTGTAAGATTTACTAAACCTGGTCTAATGGTTTTCGTTTCTCCTCCTTTATTTGTTTGAAATGACTTGGTGTCAATCCGATAGTTTTTTTGAATTGATTGCTGAGATAAGCCACACTGGAATAATTGAGCTGAAAAGCAATTTCGCTCAGTGAAAGTTCATCATAAACCAATAGTTCTTTTACTCTTTCAATTTTCTGGGCAATAAAATATTTTTCAATCGTTGTGCCTTCCACTTCAGAGAAAAGGTTGGACAAATAATTGTAATCCTGGTGAAGTTTCTCACTTAAAATATCCGATAGGTTGCTTTTAGCGTCATTATCATGATGATGTACCAACTCGATGATGGTATTTTTTATCTTTTCAATGATCCTGCTTTTTTTATCATCTATTACTCCAAAACCCAATGCTGATAAGGCTTCTGCTAAATCCCGTTTCTTTTCCGTAGTCAGTTCTTTTTCAAAAATGATCTCGCCAAGCTTTATGCTTATGGCAGACAGACCAAGCTTATCCAATTCATTTTGAACCACCATTATACAACGGTTGCAAACCATATTTTTTATAAAAAGTGTCGTCATATTTATATTCTTAATCTATTATTATGGCAAAGTTATGGCAAAGTTTATGATTTAACCCAAAGAGTTAAAGCTTGTTTAGCCAAGTCGTATGCGCGTGCGGAAGGTTGGGACGGAACCGAGATGCTAATTTACGTCAGATTTGCTGCTGAGAGGAGATTTATCGGATATTAGTGATTCGACCTCTTCTATGATTTCCTTCTGCAATTTATCATTAAAGCCGGTACTTACTTTCCTTGTATAGATCAACTTTTCCTTTCATAAAGATATCATGGCGAAAAGAAAGAATTCAATTAGACTTTTGATCCTTAAGTTTCCTTCTTAAAGCTAGCATATCATCACTCTCTTTCTTATCTAGAATCTTCGCAAAATGCTGCGTAGTTTTGATATTGTACAACCCAGCATTTTGCTAACGTTTTCAATTGGCACTCCGTTGGACAAAGTAACCGTAGTAGCAAATGTATGTCTCGCGATGTGAAATGTCAACTCTTTATTGATTCCACAGACACTCGCAATTTCTTTGAGATAGGAATTCATTTCTGATTACTGAGAACAGGAAACAGGACATTTGAATTTACACATTCCGGATGATTTTCATATTTTAAAATTAGCTTGTGGGCTAAAGGTAATAATAGAACTCTTGTTGTGGTGTCGGTTTTCTGACGATGTATGAATATCCATTGGTCGCCGTCTATAGAGCGGTTCCGTTGGATCTGATCTTATTTTTTTTTAAAGAATAACAGGTTGAATGTTTTGTTCATTGTGTGGTAACTTTAATTGTTTAATAATTTACTTTTTATTACCACTTTTTGCAAGATGTACAATCGTTAGACTGCCTATTAGTCGGGTTTCCCTGAATTTTTCGTGACCATTTTCAAATCTTCAAGATGGGTCACGGAATAGGTCATATAAATCGTGACCTTTTTTGATTTTTTTTGACTCTAGCGTAAAACAAAAAACGCTGCAAACATTGATGTTTACAGCGTTTTAACTTATTTTAGTTTCTCAACCAGCGGAGAGAGAGGGATTCGAACCCCCGGACCTGTTACAGTCAATAGTTTTCAAGACTATCGCAATCGACCACTCTGCCATCTCTCCTGAATCACGGATATACCGTTGTTTTCAGTGGTGCAAATATATAACGTTTTTTATAACTGACAAAATATTTTTTTAGTCTTTGTGAAAAAATATTGAGTTGTTCTATTAGAAAGCCTGTAACTCGTTTATAGAAGCTAGTTTAACCTCTATTACTTCCTTTTTTAACCAACATACAGCATAAATCCAGTATCCCAACCATTAAGACCTAGGCTATCCACCCTGTCTTCTTTCTCCAGACAGTATAATCTGTATCTTTTTCGTCTATTTCCAAAATACTTTCCACATTGGGAATCTTATTGATCTCTTCGTGAGAAAAAGCAGACAAAGTCATTTCCAATCGCATTTCATTAAGTTTACTTTTATCTTCTACCGGATATCGTATTCCCCCTGTTGTCAGCTGTGTACCATATCGTTGGGGCCTGCTCTGGAAAACCTCAATCCGGTCATGCAGGTACGCCATATTTGCAGGACTTACATTACTTCTATTTTCCATCATCATTCTTAAACATTCTTTCATGAATTCAGGCTCACTAATAGAGTGCTGAATAATCAGCCATGCCGCATCACTTCCTTTCACTCCTACTTTTGAAATAGTTGGAAAACCAATTTCTTTAATGATCTGCCGGAGCCTTTGCGCATTATCCCTATGCACAAGTTCCATTTCAGGATGATAACCTCCGGAAAGCTTTCCCTCAGAAGCCAGTTTTTCTCTTACTGACAAATCTTTTTGTGCCAGTTCAATTAATTCTTTTGAAAATGCTTCGTTCATATCTTTATTAATTCAAACTGTTCACAAATCCTTAAAACAATCATAATCTTCAATTCAGGCAATTCGCCAAACAGACGTTTAATTTTGTACAAAATTAATATACAGAATTAAAATGAAGAAAATTTTTACCTCCATTTTGTTTTGTGCATCCATCTTTTTCTATGCACAGACCGGTACTGTTTCAGGAAACATCAATGACGATTCCAAATTATCTTTGCCGGGTGCAAAAATCTCTCTGATACCGGGAAACATTTACACAACCTCCGATGATCACGGTAATTTTGTGTTCCTGAATGTCCCACCGGGAAATTATACCATGAAAGTGGATTATCTGGGCTATGGTACCAGTGAATATAATGTGACTGTAGAAGCTGAAAGGAATACAAGACAGAATATCATTTTCACTAAAAAGGAAACGGAAATTGCAGAAGTGGTGGTAAGCGGAGCAACGCTGAAAAATCAGGCCAGAGCACTAAACAAGCAGAAAAACAATGCCAATATCACAAACGTAATCTCATCTGACCAGATAGGACGTTTTCCTGATGCCAATATTGGTGATGCACTAAAGCGTGTTCCCGGGATCACAATACAAAATGACCAAGGTGAAGCAAGAAACCTGATCATCAGAGGGCTTGCTCCAAACCTGAACTCAGTGACATTGAATGGTGACAGAATTCCTTCTGCTGAAGGGGATAACCGTAATGTACAAATGGATCTTATTCCCTCTGATATGATTTCCACCATTGAAGTGAATAAAACCCTTACTCCGGATATGGATGCTGATGCCATCGGAGGTTCGGTGAATCTTATTACAAGAGCTTCTCCAAACGGCCAGAGGATTTCAGCTACATTGGCAGGCGGGTATAATCCGATTCGCGAAAAAGGAAATTATACGGCAGGATTCGTTTATGGAAACCGTTTCCTAAACAAGAAATTAGGCGCTGTTTTCAGTTTCTCTTATAACAATAATAATTTTGGTTCTGATAATATTGAACCGACCTGGAGCCAGGCGAATGATCCGGCACAGACGGTGTACATCAGTAAAATGGGTGTCCGTTATTATAATGAACATCGCATCAGGCACAGTTTTGACCTGAATATGGATTATGAATTCAATTCCAAGAATAAGATCTATGCTTCAGCGATGTACAATTTCAGAACGGACAAGGAAAACAGGTTTGCATTGGGATATAAAATAAAACCGGTTTATAATGATGACGAAACAGAGATCACAGGATGGAAAGGAAGTATCACAAGACAGAATAAAAGTGGCGACTTTAATAATGATAATACCCGTCTTGAAAGACAGAAGGTTCAAAATTATGCTTTGAGAGGTGAACATCTTCTGGGTTCAAAGATCGATCTGGACTGGTCTATGAATTATGCAACGGCCAGCGAAAAGAAACCTCATGAGCGGTATATAGAGTTTGAAAATGGAAAGATGACTTTCTCTTCAGATCTTAGTGATCCGGAAAGACCAATGATTACTCCCCTTTCTGCGGATAATTTAGGCGTTTATAAATTGAGTGATCTTTCAGACTCCAACAGTTTTACGCAAGAGAAGGAATATGGAGCGAAGGTTAATGTTCGGTTTCCGTTTTCTGTGATCAATGACCAGAAAGGAAGACTTCGGGCAGGTCTCCGTTTACGCCTGAAAGAAAAAGAGCGGAACAATGATTATTATGCTTTTGAGCCCCTGAATGATATGGGAAGTCTGTTGTCTGTGCCTACGCTTCATTTTGACGGTCAGAATTTTCAACCGGGAAATTATGTCCCGGGAACTTTTGTGGATCCTTCTTATCTGGGTGGTTTGGATCTGTTTAATGCCAATTTATTTAAAGGAGAATCCAAACCGGAAGAATTTCTTTCAAGTAATTATACGGCTAAGGAAAACATCTATGCGGGATATATCAGATGGGATCAGGATTTCAACGATAAGCTCTCTATGATCGTTGGAGCACGTATTGAAACCACAAAGATTGATTATACAGGAAATTACGTGCTGAATGAGGAAGATCTTGAAGGGAAGATCAACCGTACCAATACATATACGAATGTGCTTCCCAATCTTTCTTTCAAATATGTTCCTGTTCAGGATCTTATACTTCGTGCTGCTTTTACAACAGCTTTAGCCCGTCCGAATTATTATTCGCTGGTGCCTTACCTGAATGTGATTTCGGCAGATGAAACCATAGCAGCCGGAAATCCTGATCTGAAGGCTACTTACGCCTATAATTTCGACTTTATGGCAGAAAAATACTTTAAATCTGTGGGAATTCTTTCAGGGGGTGTTTTTTATAAGAATCTGAAGGATTTTATTTATACCTATTCGAGAAGAAATTATACATCAGGGGATTTTGGAAATGATTTTGCAGGACAGTCCAACCCTATTCCCGCAGGAGAAAATAACTGGAGATTTACACAGCAGCGTAATGGTGACAATGTAGATATTTACGGTTTCGAGATAGCATTGCAACGTCAGCTTGACTTTATTCCAGGGGCTTTCTGGAAGGGCCTTGGTGTCTATGTGAATTATACGTACACGAAATCAAAAGCAAAAGGGATCACGAATGAGGATGGTCTGGAAAGAACGGATGTAGGACTTCCCGGAGCTGCTCCACATATGTTCAACGG
>Ga0308164_10001553_pt1 | contig 26417 bp, 21 predicted proteins | sample PhyTR2_FD_201031 | JGI IMG/M metagenome (GOLD analysis project Ga0308164, IMG submission 201031) | Phyllosphere microbial communities from UC Gill Tract Community Farm, Albany, California, United States - DLSLT.R2 | ecosystem: Host-associated > Plants > Phyllosphere > Unclassified | place: USA... | reverse complement strand
TGGGCCTGTGGACTGCGCAACTGGCGTCTTGAAGAAGCGGTTTACCTCAATCCAGAACGCCCTCCACTGGAGCTGAGGAAGCAAGCGGCCTAACGGCAAAGGCGACAACTACCTTGACACACGCCGCGAGCAAGAAAAGGGAGTCGGCCGCCGGGCCGAGACCCGGCCCCTGCCCCCGGCAAGGGCATGCCGTTGACCCCGTCACATGGTCACACAGTGATCAACGAACAGCATACCCCTGCGCGACTTTCTGTCCAACGAAAGCCGCCGAAACGACACTCAACGCCAACGCCCCAGAAGCCCCCCAGAACACCCCCCCATAGACATGCGCATCGAGCATCGCCCCAAACACCGGCGCCGCAAGACAAAAGCCCAGATCCAGCCCTGAGTACACAGTCCCATAGACCCGCCCCGTAGCCCCCGCAGGCGCCGCCTTCTTGATCAACATATCGCGCGACGGGCCAGCAATGCCCGTGCCCAGACCCGCCACGGCAGCCACGGCCAAGGCCACATACCCCGGCAGCAGCCCCGAACCCACGACCGCCAGCAGCACCGCCGAAGCCAGCATGCTCACTGCGATCAGCTTCTCCAGCCGCTGCACCCGCCCGACGAGAAAACCGCCCATCAGCATGCCCGCTGCACCAAACAACATGTAGCCCGTGGCCACCAGCGCCGTCAGCCCCAATGGCAGGCCATGCATCGAGCGCAGCGCCGGGCCGGCGAAGCTCTGGATCGCGCTGAGCGCGCAGGTGCTCCAGAAAAAGAACGAGAAACACAGCCAGACCGAAGGCAGACGCAGGAAAGCCATCGGATGCTCCACAGGCGCATTGGCCGCGGCGGCGGCGCGGGCCGCGGCGGCGGCGCGGGCCGCGGCATCGGGCTGGACCAGGGGCTTGCGGTCGTCGAGCGCATCGCGGTTGAGCACCACGATCACCAGCACCACGGCCGCCAGCGCCGCGCCGCACAGGCAAGCCGTGCGCCACGAACCCGTGGCCGTCGTGATGCCGGCCATGAACACCGGCGCCAGCGCCCATCCCAGATTGCCGGAGATGCCGTGCACCGAGAACGCATGGCCGATGCGCGGCGCCGAAACGCGCTTGTTCAGAATCGTGAAATCCACCGGATGGAAGGGCGCATTGCCCAGGCCGGCGAACACCGAAGCCAGCAGCAGCATTCCATAGCCATTGGCCGTGCTCGCGATCACGCCCGCCACCGAGAAGCTGGCCAGCGCCGCGAACAGAATCGGGCGCGCGCCGATGCGGTCCACCAGGAAACCCGACAGCGCCTGGCCCACGCCCGACACGATGAAGAACGCCGACAGCAGCACGCTGAGCTCGGAGTAGCTGTAGCCGAAATCGGCGATCAGCCAGGGAAACAGCGGCGGCAGCAGCAGATGGAAGAAGTGCGAGGAGCCATGGGCCAGGCCGATCAGCCCGATGGTGCGCGCATCCTGGCGCAGCGGCACGGCCGCCGGGGTCTGGGCGGAAAGGGACGGTGAAGCGTTCATCCAGGCATCTTAGGCAAGAGCGGCGCGGCCTGCAGGCGATGCCGCCAGCAACCGCCGCCGACATGCCGGCCCCGGCGCAGGAACAGCGGGTTTTCCCCGGGCAACGCCCCCGGCTTTGCGCCGCAGGCTGGGACATACTTGGCGCTGCCGGCGCCCGGCCTGGTCCCTGCGCGGCTTTCTCCAAGGCGTCCCCGTGCGAACTGCTGCCCACCACCCTTCCAACCTCTTGCGGCCGGCAAGATCGGCACTGGCCCTGCTGGTGCTCGTGCTGGCCGGCGCCGCGCCCGCCTGCGAGCGCCCGCACATCGAAGTGATCGTGCCCTTCCCTGCGGGCGGCTCGCTCGATGGTGTCGTGCGCATCGTCGCCGATGGCGCCACGCGCGCCACCGGGCGCAGCTTCGTCGTGCGCAACCTGGGCGGCGGCAGCGGCACCATCGGCAGCCAGCAGGTGCTGCGCCGCAAGGCCGATGGCTGCACGCTGCTGGCAGGCACCATCAACACCCTGGTGCTCGCGCCCCGGGGGCAGGCGACGGCCCCCTACTCCCACGCCGACTTCGTGCCCGTCGGGCTGCTGGGCCATACCGACTACCTGCTGCTGGCCCATCCCGGCGTTGCCGCGAGCAACCTGCAGCAACTCGCGGCGGCCGGCGCGGCCAGGGCGCAGCCCTTTTCCTTCGGACACCCGGGCGTGGACAGCGTGCAGTACCTGGGCCTGGCGCTGGTGGCCAGGCAGACCGGGCTGGCGCTGCTGCCCGTGCCCTACAAGGGCGCGGCGCCCATGCTCGGTGACCTGGCGGGCGGCCATATCGAGCTGGCCGTGGTGGCCCGGCCCGCGGCCGCGGCGGCCATCGAAAGAGGTCTGGTGAAGGAGCTGGCGAACATCAGCCAATGGTCACGCGAGAGCACGCCCGCGGACCCGCCCGTGCCCAGCTGGGCCGGCTGGTTCGTGCCCGAACGCACCGCGCCGCAGCAGCTGCAATGGCTGCGCGAAGCGATGGAAAGCGCGCTGTCCCATCCCGAGGTCGTGCGCCAGCTGCAGGCCATCAGCGCGCCGCCGGCGGACATGCACGAGCGCCGCGCATTCATCGCCCATTACCGGCGCGATGCGCACCGGGTGGCGCGCGAGGCACCCCGCTAGGCGCGCCCCGCTAGGCGCCCCCCGCTAGGCGCCCCCCGCTAGGCGCACCCCGGCGCGCCGCTGCCGTAGACGCTGCGCGCATGCGCGATGAAGCAGGCGGTGGCCGCGTTGTGCCTTTGCGCATCCCTGGGCACCAGCAGCCCGATCGGCGCCAGCGGCGAGGCCAGCTCTGCGGGGCAGGCGATCTCCACCAGCAGCCCGGCGTCGAGCAGCTGCACGATCGCATTGCGCGGAATCAGCGCCAGCAGCGCGCGCTGGTCCAGCAGCGCAAAGCTCAGCAGGATCGACTTCGCGGTGACCCAGCTCGCGCTCGGCGCAATGCCCAGCACTTCGCACAGGTGGTCGAATTCCCGCGCCGCGATGCCAAAGGGCGGCGGCAGGATCCAGGTGGCACGGGCGAGCTCCTCGAGCGATGCGCAGGCCTGCGCGGCCAGCGGATGCTGGCGCCCGGCCGCCACCACGTAGCGGTCGGGTTCGAGCGGCAGGAAGCTCAGGTGGTCGGGCATCGACGGCGGTTCGCGGCATACCAGGATGTCCGCTTCCTGCGCCTCCAGCCGCTGCAGCAGCTCGCCCGCCGAGGCCGGCTGGACATCGATGGACACTTCGGCGTGCCGCTCGGTGAAGCTGGGCAGCACCTTGGCCAGCAGGCTCGACATGGCGGCCGAAATGCCCGCGATGCGCAGGTGCCCGGTGGCCCCGCCCTGGATCGCGACCATGGCCTCGGTCGCACGCTCGAGCTGCGACAGCGCGCCGCGCGCCATCGGCAGCAGCGCCTGGCAGATGGCCGTGGGGCGCATGCCGCGCGCGTGGCGCTCGAACAGCGCCATCTCCAGGATGCCCTCGAGCTCCGCCAGCGCATGGGTCGCGCCGGGCTGACTCATGTGGATGGATGCCGCCGCCTTCTGCAGGCTCTCGAGCTCGGCGATGCGCACCAGCAGATGCAGGTGGCGCAGCCGGGCGCGGGCCAGCAGCCGGCCGAAAAGAACGCTTGGACTCATGAGGCATTCTAGAAGTGAATGGCTTTACCTGCTTTGGAATTGGACCTGGACGCGGCTGGCTTCCAGAATCAAGACCGAATCCGGGTTTGCCCATCAATATTCCAATGCTTCGGGACGCCGCAGCGGCGGAGACAAGGAGACAAGCATGCAGACTTTGCTGAGCGCATCCTGGCGCCTGAGCGCCCTGGCCCTGTGCACCACGCTCGTGGCCTGCGGCGGCGGCGGTGGAGACACCGTGGCCGAAACCCCGCCCCCGGCGCCGCCGGTGACCCCGAGCGTCGATGCGCGCCTCACGGCCGTCGACAAAGCCAATGTCATCAGCGCCGCGGACGCGACGCAGTGGTTTCAGGCCAAGGCCGGCTGGGGCGCGACCTATACCGGCTCGCCCGCCTGGAAGTCCTATATGGGCTTCATCGAGCAGCGCCTGCAGGAGTACGGCGTGCAGGGCATCATGCGTGCGCGCTTTCCTTTCGAGCGCTGGCACACCACCGAGTATCCCGACAAGAGCGGCTGGTCGCTGACCTCCGACGGCAACCCGGTCGATGTCGCCTCCTACGCGACCCAGTCGGGCTCCACCGGCCCCGGCGGCGTCACGGCGCAGATGGTGCTGTATGACCTCAGCGCACCCGCGGCCTCGCGCCCCACGGCAGCGCAGATGGCCGGCAAGATCGTCGTCGTGAAGCAGGCGCCCTACACCTACACGGGCGGCTCCGCGGGCTACACCGACTATGAATTCCGCACCAACGAAGACCAGTTCCTGGCGCCGTTCACGGCCGTCGATCCGACCTACGAGGCGAGCTACCGCAACCGCCAGCAGTACGGCCAGATGGGCGCGACCATCAACGCCTTCTTCCGCGGCACGGGCGCCAAGCCCGTGGGCCATGTGGTCGTGCTCGACATGCCGCCGGGCGCGGCCCAGGGTGGACGCCAGCATGGCACGCCCGACCGCTACGAGGTGCCGGGGCTGCTGCTCGACCGCGTCAACGGCGCGAAGGTGATCGAGGACGCGCGCGCCGGCCGGCAGGCCACGCTCAAGCTCGATGCACAGGTCGAAAAGGATGCGCTGGCCTATACGCTGGTCGCGACGCTGCCCGGCAAGGACTACGGCACCGACAAGGACACGGCCGTCATGATGGCGACCCATGTGGACGGCCCGGCGCTGATCCAGGACGCGGGCGCGCTCGGCATCCTGGCGGTCGCGAAGTACTACAGCCAGATCCCGCGCGCGAGCCGTCCGCGCAGCATCTTCATGGTGTTCGACACGCGCCATTTCGTGCCCGGCGCCGAGCGTACCTATCCCTTCGACTACGTCGAGGACAACCATGACCAGCTCGCGAAATGGGTGATCGGCGGCGTGTCGATGGAGCATGTGGGCGGCGCGCAGATGGCCGACGTGGGCAACGAGTTCAAGGCCACGGGCCGCGCGATGACCACCTACGTCAACACGCATGGCAACGACATCAACGTCGCCAAGGCCATCGAAGCCGTCAAGGCCGCGGGGCTGCCGCGCGCGCAGGTCAATGCCGAGGAGCGCCCGGGCGTGAACGGCAAGGCGCAGAACAACTGGTTCGGCCGCAACTTCGCCGCGCACCTCGAAAGCCTGGGCAACCACCCGGTCTGGCATGTCACGGGCGACTGGCCGAGCTCCGGCTACCAGGCGTTCTATCCGGGCATGGACCGCTTCAAGGCCGATGTGTTCGTCGCCCAGGTGGCGACGGCGGCCAAGCTGGTCGGTGACCTGATGACCACTTCGGACCTGGTGCCGATGTCGTCCTCGTGGTCGAAGATCGACCAGGGCATCCGCGCGCTGGCCGATGCCGACTTCACCACGCCGGCCAGCGCCGCGGCGCGCCGTGAAGCCCTACTGGCACAGAGCAAGGCGCTGTTTGCCGCGGTGAAGAAAAGCGACTACACCAGCACCCCGACGGACCTCGATGCACTGCGCGCCGCCGTCACCTCGGCGACGCTGGCCAACGCGCGCCAGGCGACCATCCTGGCGCTGATCGAAGACGTGCGCGCACGCGTGCCCAAGGCCCGCAGCTAGGCTGCCGGCCGCACTTCGCACCAGGGGCGCACTGTAGCGATGCAGGCGCCCCTGCCCGGCTTTGGCCCGTGGGATCTGTGCATGAGGGCCAAAGCCTGAGACACTGCTGGCGGGCCCCGTGCCCATCCCAAAAAACACAAGACAAGCACTGGAGACAAACTTGAAAAGCACGCGTCCACGCCGATCCCCCCTCCTTCCCCGCAGCGCCCTGCGCGCCGTCTGCGCCCTGGGCTTTGCCATGCTGTCGCAGCTCGCGCTGGCGCAGGAAAGCAAGCGCGACGACTTCTACTGGCTCGGCCAGATCAACAAGGCCTCGGCCGTCATCAACACCGAGCAGGGCCTGCTCGACAAGGCCGCCGCCCCGCGCATCGCCAAGGGCTTGCAGATCGTGCTGGCCGCGGGCGATGCGCAGGGCGGCAAGCGGCCCAGCTCGGTCATCACCTTCGAGCCGCTGCTGATCGAGGCCGCGGGCGTCGAGGCGACGCTGCTGCACGCGGGGCGTTCGAGCCAGGACATGCTCGCGACCGTGCGCTCGGCCATCCAGCGCGACAACCTGCTGCGCCTGGCCCAGGAGCTGCGCAAGACGCGCGCGCAGCTGCTGCAGCTGGCGCAGGCCCATACCGGCACCATCGTGCCCAACTACACCAACGGCGTGGCGGCCCAACCCAACAGCTACGGCCACTATCTGCTCGGGCATCTGGCGGGCTTCGACCGCGACGCGCAGCGCCTGCATGAAGCCTTTGCGCGGCTCGATCAGTCGGCCATGGGCACCACGGTGCTCAACGGCACCAGCTGGCCGCTCGACCGCGAGCGCATGGCAAAGTACCTGGGCTATCCCGCGACGGTGGACAACGCCTACGACGCCGCGCAGATCCTGGCCGCGGAGATGCCCGCCGAGATCGGCGCCGTGGCGTCGAGCATCGCGCTGCATGTGGGCGCATTCGTCGAGGATGTGATGGTGCAGTACGCGCAGCCGCGCCCCTGGATCCTGCTGCGCGAAGGCGGCGGCAACACCTATGTGTCCAGCGCAATGCCGCAAAAGCGCAACCCGGGCCTGCTCAACGACACCCGGGTCAATGCCTCGCGCGTGCTGACGCTGGGCATCGGCCGGCTGATCATGCAGCACAACATTCCGCCGGGCATGAGCGACAGCAAGCCCACGCGCGACTCGGCCGCGGTGGTGGATGCGGCGATCACCACGCTGCAGTCCTTCGACCGGGTGCTGACCGGCCTCGTCATCAGCCCCGAACGCGCGCTCGAGGAACTCAATCTCGACTGGACCGCGTCGCAGGAAGTCGCCGATGTGCTGATGCGCGAGCACCGCCTGCCGTTTCGCGTGGGCCACCATTTCGCCTCCGAGATGGTCGGCTTCGCGAAGGAGCGCAACATCACGCCGCGCGACTTCCCTTATGCCGAGGCGCAACGCCTGTACGCGGCCACCGTCAAGCACGAGATGGGCACCGAAAACGCGCAGTTTCCGATGTCGGAAAGCGCGTTTCGCGCCGCGCTCGACCCAGTCGCCATCGTGCGCGACCGCCGGACCGCGGGCGGACCGCAGCCCAAGGAAATGGCGCGCATGATCGGCCTGTCGCAGCAGCGCCTGGCGCAGGAAGACCAGTGGATCGCCGAGCGCCGCAATCGCATCGACACGGCACAGCAGCAGCTCGACCGCGACTTCGCGCGCCTGGCCGCGCAATAAGCCGGCCGGCTACGCGGCAGTCCGATCGGCAAGCCGGTCGAAGTCGGCATCGAGCTTGGCGCTGCTGTCCTCGACCGCGCGGCGCCGCGCCTCGATCCACTGCGCCTGGGCCGCGAGATCGGCCTCGGCGCTGGCGAGCATGCGCTGCATTTCCTGGGGCTGGGGCCCGCCATGCGTGCGGCGGTTGCGTACGATGCCGACCGGGTCGAGCGCCGCGCGGAAGGCGGCCTCGCTCAGGGGCAAAGCGGGGTTGCCGCCCGGCATTTCCTCGGCAATCGTGCGCGCGTAAATCGCTTGCGCATCGCCGTAGGCGAAGTCGCTGGGCCGGATGTCGTGGCGCTTCGCATGGGTCACCATTTCCGAGGCGAAATGGTGGCCGACGCGGAAGGGAAGAAGGTGCTCGCGCATCAGCACATCGGCGACTTCCTGCGAGGCGGTCCAGTCGCTGTCGAGCTCTTCGAGCGCGCGCTCGCGGTTGAGCTCCAGGCCGTCCAGCACCCGCGCGAACATGCCCAGCATGTCCACAGCGCAGCGCAGCACCTCGACGTTTTCCGCAACCACCTTGGCGTCGTTCATGCCCGGCGGAATGTTGTGCGCGTGCAGCGTGCGCCCGCTGGCCAGCGCGAGCGCGCGCGAGGCCCGGGTGCGGGTGTCGATCAGCAGCCCGGGGTTGCGCTTTTGCGGCATCGCGCTCGAGACATAGGTGTTGCCCGCGGCCTCGCGCAGCAGCAGCCAGGGGCGCGCCTGCGCGTATTGCAGCGTCACGTCCTGGATGAACGCGCCCACATGCAGCGCCATGGTGCTGACCAGATGGCCCAGCTCCACCGGCATCTCGGCGCCATGGATCTGCGCCGCGTCATAGGCGTTGTCGACAATGCCGTCGAAGCCCAGATGCGCCGCCATGGTGTCCCGGTCCAGCGGCCAGCCCGTGCCATTGAGCACCGTGGTGCCCATCGGCGACAGGTTCAGCCGTGCGTAGACCTGCTGCAGCCGCTGCGCATCGCGCTGCAGGCCCGCCGCATGCCCGAGCAGATAGTGGCCGTAGCTGTTGGGCTGGGCCGCGACGCCATTGGTGTAGTTGGGCACGATCGCATCGGCATGCGCGCGTGCCATGGCCACCAGCACCGCGCTGGTCTGCCGAAGGCGGTCCGCCAGGCCCAGCAGCTCGTCCCGCAGGATCGCGTGGCGCACCGCCACCAGCATGTCCTGGCTCGAGCGCCCGGCGTGCAGCAGCGTCGCCTCCACACCGGCGGCCTCGATCAGCAGCGGCTCGAAGGTGATGACCAGGCTCGGCCGCTGCGCCCCGGGCGCGTCGCCCGCGGCCAGCACGCGGCGCAGCCCGCGCGCGATGCGCGGCGCGGCGCCCGGGTCGAGCAGGCCCTGCGCGGTGTTGATCACCGCGGAGGCCTTGTTGATCTGGCCAAGCCAGAAGAAATCGTCGCGCATCGGGGGGCTTGCGGGCAGGTGCTGGGTCGTCATGGTCAGGCAGGAAGGTTGAAAACGAGAGCAAGGTTGAGCCATTCATTTCTCGAATGGCTCCATGAAGATTTGAATTTGACGCGAAGGGCTCGGTGGCCAGAATGGCTTGCGGCAATCCATGAAGGAATTTGCACAGCAAGAATTCTTCCAGGCACTGGAAGAAACATAACAAATCAGGAGACATCATGAACAAGCATTTTCTGGCGCGCATGGGCTGGACGCTCACTGCCGTCTGCGCCGCGACGCTGGCCGCGTGCGGCGGCGACGGCTCTTCCAGCCCGCCGGCCCCTGACGCACCGGGCACCGTCGTCACCCCACCCGCCCCCGAGCAGCCCGCCCCGGCCCCCGCAGCGCCGGTGGTGCTCGAGAAGGCCACGGTCACGGTCAACGGCCAGGAGCGCGAGTATCTCGTGTACGCACCGAAAGCCGTGAACGCGCTGCGTGAGAACGATGCACGCGGGGTGCGCGTCGTGATCTCGCTGCATGGCGATGGCCAGGATGGGCAGGCCAATGCCGAGCGCACGCGCTGGAGCGAGATTGCCGAGGCCAACGGCTTCATTGCGGTGTTTCCCAACGCCGCCGACAAGCGCTGGAACACCGCCCGCGCCGCCGATCGCGCCGACGAAACGGCCTTCATCCGCGCCATGGCGGCAGCGGTGCGCACCAGATACGGCCTCACGGCAACCATCCCCACCTATCTGACGGGCACCGGGGCCGGTGGCACCATGGCGCAGCAGATCGCCATGCTGGCGCCCGACCTCGCCACCGCGGTGGCCAGCATCCAGGGCGTGGCCCAGGCCGCCACCTATGAGCTGCCCGCCGCGCAGCGCCCGCCCTCGGCCATGGCCGCGTGGCTGTTCCGCGCGCCCGGCGCCGAGCTGTCGCTCGACGACATCAAGCAGATCGCGTACTGGACCACGGCCAACGCGACCCAGGCCACGGCCGTGGTGGCGCAGACGGCGCAAGCCGATACCGCCACCTACGCCCAGCCCGGCAACGCGGTCCAGCAGGTCAAGGTATCGCGCCTGCGCGAGGGGCAGGCAGGTGACAGCAAGGATGTGAGCCAGCTGATCTGGTCCGAAATGTTCGACAGGACGATTCGCTTTGCCGACACCAAGACGACCAATGGCACGCTGCATGCCAACGAGACCATCGAATCGATGCGCCTGATCGAGACCACCAAGGAATTCAGCCCGGGCAACCCGCGCCGCTGGCTGACCTATGTGCCCTCGAACTATGCGCAGTTGACCGCAGACGGCAAGAAAGTGCCGCTGGTCTTCTCCTTCCACGGCCGCAATGGCTCGGCGCGCTTCCAGGCCATGATCACGGAATGGCACAAGGTCGCCGAAGCCAAGGGCTTCATCGTCGTCTACCCGCAGGGCATCGGCGCGACCTGGGAAGTCGGCATGGACCCGAATGCCCGCGACGTGCGTTTCTTCCTCGATCTGCTGGCCGAAACCAAAGCCCGCTACGCGATCGACACCAGCCGCGTCTTCCTCAACGGCTCATCCATGGGCACGGCACTCACCAACCGCATTGCCGTCCAGTATCCGGAGCTGTTCGCGGCCATCGCACCCTGCTACTCGGGCCACCTGAGCGCGGCCAACTATGCCCATCCGATCGTCAAGACGAATGTGCCGCTGCCGGTGTGGCAGTGCCGCGGCGCGGACGAGCTGCCCAGCGAGTTCCCCGGCGGCACCGCCGGCGAGACGGCCGCGCGCAACTTCTGGCGCGAGACCGTCAACCGCAACCGGGGGCCGTTCACGCTGCAGGTCGATGGCCGCCGGCGCACCGAGATCTGGAACGATGGCGTGGCCGAATACCGCTGGCAGCTGACCGATGACATCGGGCATTTCTGGCACCCGGGCCAGGCGCTGAAGATGTGGGACGAGATGCTTTCGAAGTACCAACGCGCGCCGGACGGCAACCTGATCCGCCAGTGATCCCGGCCTGCGGGTCAGGGCATGGGCGCCACGCACACCCGGTCGCGCCCCGCCTGCTTGGCCTGGAGCATCGTCAGGTCCGCGCGGTGCAGCGTCTGCGCCACCGTTTCATCCGCGCGCAGGCCGGCGATGCCGCCCGAGACCGTGAGCGGCCCGTCGGGCCGCGGCACCTGCGCCAGCAGCCGCCGCAGGCGCTCGGCGAGCAGCAGCGCCTGCTCCGCGGTCTGGCCGGGCAGCAGCACGCAGAACTCCTCGCCGCCCAGGCGCCCGAGCAGGTCGCTGGCGCGCAGCGCATGCTGCAGCACGTCGGTCATGCCGCGCAGCACGGCGTCGCCCGCCGCGTGGCCGTGGCCATCGTTGAGGCGCTTGAAATGGTCGATGTCGAGGTAGAGCAGCGTCAGCGGTGCGCCCGTCGCGCGCGCCCTGTCGGCGGCCTTGTCGGCCTGCTGCAGAAACTCGGCGCGGCTGCGCGCGCCCGTGAGCGCATCGGTCGCGGTGAGCTCGGCAAGACGGCACTCCTGTTCGAAGGCGCGGTGCTGCGAATCCTGGATGCGCATATGGCTCACGAAGCCCGTGACCAGCGCCATGCCCGCGAACAGCAGGCTGAACACGGTGTCGGTGCGGCTCGCGTCGAACGCGATCACGAAGGGCACGAAGCACGCATAGCTGACCAGTGCGCCGCCGATCCACTGGTGCAGCGTGATCCAGAAAAAGCTCGTCGTCAGCACGATGAGCACGGCCGCGGGCAGGAAGTACAGCAGCGGCCGGTCGGTGCCCAGCGCGCCGAGGTAGCTGTTGAAGGCCACGCAGCCGATCGTGGCCATGCAGCACAGCCCATAGGCGCGCACCGAGGGCGCGCGCACGATCAGCCAGGCAAACAGCGCCGTCAGCGGCAGCAGCGCCACGCGCAGCGCGACGTATTCCGGATCGGGGATCAGCAGGCGCGCGAGCAGCGCCACGACCGAGCCCATCACGGCCGTCACGCCCATTTCGACGGCCGTCAATTGCAGGCGCTTGAGCGTCTGCTCGCGATAGGCCCGCTCGAAGTCGGTGGCGGCTTCCAGGCCCAGCAGCTGGCGCAATGGCAGCGGAAGCACGTTCAGCCGCGCAGCCGCTCGATCAGACCGTTGAGCTCCTCGAGCGAGCCGAACTGGATCGACACCTCGCCCATGTCCTGCACCTTGCCGCGGCGGCGCACGCGCTTCTTGACGCGCACTTCGACCTGGGCCATCAGCAGGTCCGAAAGCTCTTCCTCGATGCGCTTGACGTCGCGCGATTTGTCCTTTTTCGCGCCCTGGGGCTTGGGGTCGGAATCCTCGCCCATCTTCTTGACCAGCGCCTCAGTCTCGCGCACCGAGAGCTTGCGCCCGGCAATCTGGTTGCCGGCCGTGATCTGCTCCGCGCGCTCGAGCGCCAGCAACGCGCGCGCGTGGCCCATGTCGATGTCGCCGGCCATCAGCATTTCCTGCACCGGCTCGGCCAGGTTCAGCAGGCGCAGCAGGTTCGAGGCCGCCGAGCGCGAGCGTCCCACGGACTGCGCGGCCTGCTCGTGCGTGAGGCCGAACTCGTTGACCAGCCGCGCCAGGCCCTGCGCCTCTTCGAGCGGGTTCAGGTCCTCGCGCTGGATGTTCTCGATCAGCGCCATGGCCGCGGCCGCCTCGTCGGCCACCTCGCGCACCAGCACCGGCACGCTGTCCAGGCCCGCGATGCGCGCCGCGCGGAAACGCCGCTCGCCGGCGATGATTTCATACTTGCCGGCATTGGCGCCTTCGGCCAGGCGCCGCACCAGGATCGGCTGCATGATGCCCTGCGCCTTGATGCTCTCGGCCAGCTCGTAGAGCGCGCCTTCGTCCATGCGCGTGCGCGGCTGGTACTGGCCGGCCACCATCTGCGCGAGGCGCAATTCGTGCGGTGTGGCCGCCGCGCCCGATTTCTCGGCCGGCTCCTCGACCTTGGGGCCCAGCAATGCTTCCAGGCCGCGGCCCAGGCCCTTGGGTTTCTTTGTCACCATGGCTTCAATCTTTCAAAAGGGTTTGCAGCAGCGCGGCGCCGGCATCGGGCGCGGGGTCGTCGAGCGCGACGAATGCCGCGCCCCAGGCCTCGGCCAGGGCTTGCGCGCGCTCGAGGCTGCAGTCGGCGGGCGGCGTGCGGCCGACGACCAGGCAGGGAAAAGGCAGGGGCGCAAGCGCGATCGGCGACCAGCCGGGCAGCTGCTCGCGCAGCGCCGGGTCCTCGACATCGGTGGGCGCGATCAGCAGCGCGCCGCGCACCTTGGCAGCGGCCGGCGAATGCGCGGCCCACCAGGCCGTCAGGATGCAGCCCAGGCCGCTGGCGACCAACACCACCGGGCCCGGCGCATCGACCAGCGTTTCCTGCAGGCGCGCGCTCCAGTCGCCGCGCAGCGGCCGCTGCCAGTCGTGCTGCTCGAGCACCGCGTGGCCCTCGGCCTGCCAATGCACGAGCCAGGGCTCGGCGCGCGCGCGCGGGCCGCCGTCGGGCAGCAGCCAGACCTGGGGCGTGGGGGGAGAAGGCTGCTCCATGGCCATCACATCGTCTTGATGCGTTCGACCATCTCGCGCGCGAACTCGACAAAGGCCTTGCTGCCCTTGGCCGAGGGGTCGAACACGACACCCGGCACGCCATAGCTCGGCGCCTCCGCCAGGCGCACGTTGCGCGGGATCACGGTGCTGAACACCTTGTCACCGAAGTGTTCCTTGAGCTGGTCGCTGACCTGCTGCTGCAGCGTGGTGCGGGTGTCGAACATGACGCGCAGCAGGCCGATGATCTGCAGGTCCGGGTTCAGATTGGCATGCACCTGCTTGATGGTGTTGACCAGGTCCGTCAGGCCCTCGAGCGCGAAGTATTCGCACTGCATCGGCACGACCACGCCGTTCGCCGCGCACAGGCCATTGAGCGTGAGCATCGACAGGCTCGGCGGGCAATCGACCAGCACGAAGTCGTAGTCGGCGTCGACGGCGGCCAGCGCGCCCTTGAGGCGCTTGTCGCGGCGCTCGAGCGCCACCAGCTCGACCTCGGCGCCCGTGAGCTCGCGGTTCGCGCCCAGCACGTGGTAGCCGACCTTCTCGGAGAACACCGCGGCCTCCTGCACGCTCGCGTTTTCCAGCAGCACGTCATATACCGTGAGCTCGAGGCTGCGCTTGTCGACGCCCGAGCCCATGGTGGCGTTGCCCTGCGGGTCCATGTCGATCAGCAGCACGCGCTGGCCGATCTTGGCCAGGCCCGCCGCGAGGTTCACGCAGGTGGTGGTTTTGCCGACGCCACCTTTTTGGTTGGCAATGCAGAAAATCTTGGCCATAGGGCTTTCGGAGGACTTATTTGGAAACGGCCAGCTTGATGCCGAAGCCGATGAGGAAGGTGCCGGCGGTTTTCTCGAGCATCTGCACGAGGCGCGGATTGGCGCGCAGGCGCTCGGCCAGCAGGCACGTGATCAGCACCACGGCCAGGCTGTAGAGCAAGGTGAGCGCCGCCACCGTCGACGCCATCAGCGCGAAGGTGGGCAGGCCCTGGTGCGTTGCCGGGTCGACGAACAGCGGGAAAAATGCCATGTAGAACACGATGGCCTTGGGGTTGAGCAGCGTGATCAGCGCGCCCTGGCGGAAGTAGTGGTTCGGGTGCATCTTCGGCACCGCGGCGGTGCCCGGGCGCGCCAGCAGCATCCGGCAGCCGAGCCACGCGAGGTAGGCCGCGCCCAGCCACTGCAGCGCCGCAAAGGCCGTCGGGTAGGTCGCGAGCAGCGCCGCCACCCCGGCCACGGCCAGCCACATCAGCAGCTGGTCGGCGGCGATGTTGCCGGCGCAGGTCGCCATGCCGGCGCGAATGCCTCCCTGCCCCGTCGAGGTGATCAGCGCGAGATTGCCCGGCCCGGGAATCATCAAGAACAACACAATGGCGGCAACAAAAGCACCGTAATCCGCAACGCCCAACATGTCTTTTCCCGGCTCCAAAAGGCGTCAGTTTATTCGAGCCGTGATGACACGCATGCGCGCCACCATCGAATGGGCCGCGCCAATGGACAAAAAACCTCAGGCCTGGCGCATCCAGACGATGCAGCGCTCGGCATCGAGCGCCGGCACCTGCAGTTGTTCCACGTGAAACACCTGCACATTCGCTGGCAGCGCGGCCATCTCCTCGGCCGGATGCTTGCCCTTCATCGCGAACCAGACGCCATCGGCGGCCAGCGCCGGGCGCGACCAGCTGGTGAAGTCGGGCAGCGAGGCAAACGCGCGGCAGCTCACCACCGCATAGGGGCCGGTCAGCGATTCGACGCGCGCATGGATGCCATGCAGGTTGCGCAGGCGCAGGCTCACCGCGGCCTGCTGGATGAACGCCGCCTTCTTGGCCACGGTGTCGACGCAGCTCACATCGACTTCGGGGCAGCAGATCGCAAACACCACGCCGGGTAGCCCGCCACCCGAGCCGACATCGAGCAATGGCACGAGCGCCCCTTCGGCGCGCGGCAGACCCTGCACATGCTTTTGCAGCGGCACGACCGCGGCCAGGCTGTCGAGCAGATGGTGCGTCAGCATTTCCTGCGGGTCGCGCACCGCCGTCAGGTTGTAGACCTTGTTCCACTTCTGCAGCAGCGCGAGGAAGTCGAGCAGCAGATCGACCTGGGCTGCCGTCAGCGCCAGGCCCAGCGTTGCAATGCCCTGCTCCAGCGTGGGTCGCAGCGCCGCGCTCATGCCGCCTCTCCCTTGGCCACTTGCGCGGTTTGCGCGTTCTGCTGGAAGCCGCGGAAACCGCCCTTCTTCAGATGCACCATCAGCAGCGAGATCGTCGCCGGCGTGATGCCCGAGATGCGCGAGGCCTGGCCCAGGGTTTCGGGGCGGTGTTTCTGCAGCGTCTGGCGCGCCTCGAAGGACAGCGCCGTGACCTGCAGATAGTCGAGATCGGCCGGCAGCTTCTGATGCTCGAGATGCGCGGCGCGTTCGACCTCGTCCTTCTGGCGGTCGATGTAGCCCGCGTACTTGGCCGCGATCTCGACCTGCTCGATCACCGACTCGCTCAGATCGCCCAGCGTTTCACGTGAAACATCGGCCGACACGTACTTGCCAGCGTCCAGGCTCACAAGCTGTGGATAACTCACATCGGGCCGGCGCAGCAGTTCGAACAGGCTGTACTCGTGCTCGATAACCTTGCCCAGCACGCGCGCCGACTCGGCCGCCGGCAGATTGCGCGGACTGACCCAGGTGGCCTTCAAGCGCTGCGTTTCACGCTCGACGGCCTCGCGCTTGCGGCTGAACGCCTCCCAGCGCGCATCGTCGACCAGCCCCAGGCGCCGGCCGGTTTCGGTCAGGCGCATGTCGGCGTTGTCTTCGCGCAGCTGCAGGCGGAACTCGGCGCGGCTGGTGAACATGCGGTAGGGTTCGGTCACGCCCTTGGTGATCAGGTCGTCGACGAGCACGCCCAGGTAGGCCTCGTCGCGCCCCGGTGTCCAGGGCGCGTCGCCGCGCGCCTGCAGCGCGGCGTTCAGGCCCGCAAACAGGCCCTGGGCCGCGGCCTCCTCATAACCCGTCGTGCCGTTGATCTGGCCCGCGAAGAACAGGCCGTTGATCTGCTTGGTCTCGAAGCTGGCCTTGAGCGAGCGCGGGTCGAAATAGTCGTACTCGATCGCATAGCCGGGGCGCAGGATATGCGCGTTCTCCAGCCCCTTCATCGAGCGCACCAGTTCGTACTGGATATCGAAGGGCAGGCTCGTCGAGATGCCGTTCGGGTAGTACTCGTGCGTCGTGAGGCCTTCGGGCTCGAGAAAGATCTGGTGGCTGTCCTTGTCGGCAAAGCGGTTGATCTTGTCCTCGACGCTCGGGCAATAGCGCGGGCCCACGCCCTCGATCTTGCCGGTGAACATCGGGCTGCGGTCGAAGCCCGAGCGGATGATCTCGTGCGTGCGCTCGTTGGTGTGCGTGACCCAGCAGGGCATCTGCTGCGGATGCATGCTGGCCTTGCCCATGTAGCTGAACACCGGCAGCTGGCCTTCGTTGATGCCGCCGGGCATGCCGTCGCCGGGCTGGGCCTCGCACTGCGAGAAGTCGATGCTGCGGCCGTCGATGCGCGGCGGCGTGCCGGTCTTGAGCCGGCCCTGGGGCAGCTGCAGCTCCTTGAGCCGCGCCGACAGGCTCACCGCCGGCGGGTCGCCCGCGCGGCCGGCCGCGTAGTTGTTGAGCCCGACATGGATCTTGCCATCGAGGAAGGTGCCGGCCGTGAGCACCACGGTGCGCGCACGAAAGCGGATGCCGACCTGCGTCACGGCGCCGACCACGCGGTCGCCCTCGACCATCAGGTCATCGACCGCCTGCTGGAACAGCCACAGGTTCGGCTGGTTCTCGAGCATGCGGCGGATCGCGGCCTTGTAGAGGATGCGATCGGCCTGCGCACGCGTGGCGCGCACGGCCGGGCCCTTGGAGCTGTTGAGGATGCGGAACTGGATGCCGCCCTCGTCGGTGGCCAGCGCCATCGCGCCGCCGAGCGCATCGACTTCCTTGACCAGATGGCCCTTGCCGATGCCGCCGATCGACGGGTTGCAGCTCATCTGGCCCAGCGTCTCGATGTTGTGGGTCAGCAGCAGCGTCTTGCTGCCCATGCGCGCGGCCGCCAGCGCCGCCTCGGTGCCGGCATGGCCTCCGCCAACGACGATGACATCAAATTCCTGGGGATACAACATGCAAAACTCCGCGGCCTGTGCGGGCCATGATCCATACGCAGCGCGCTCGGGCGCCTTCCGCGCCGTGGATGGCCCCTGTAGCCACCCTGCGGGAGAACCGGGGATTTTCCCACTTTTGCGGTTTTTTCGCCGTTCAACCCCACGCCACCACGCGCGCAGCCGGGAAACCCGGATGGCGTCCTACCCGCGTTCAGCCAGCAGAGGCTGCCATCGCAGGGGCCCGGGGGTTAGCATGGAGCCGTCATCACTACCACCTGGATTGCCACCATGAAGCTTTACTACAGCCCCGGCGCCTGCTCGCTGTCGCCCCAGATCGTGCTGCAGGAATCGGGCCTTGCCTACGAGCCCATCCTCGCCAGCACCAAGACCCACCAGCTTGCCGACGGCACCGACTTCTACACCATCAACCCGCTGGGCTATGTGCCGGTGCTCGAACTCGACAACGGCGCGCGCCTGCGCGAAGGTCCTGCCATCGTGCAATACATCGCCGACCAGGTGCCCGAGAAGAAGCTCGCGCCCGCCAACGGCAGCTTCGAGCGCTACCAGCTGCAGCAGTGGCTCAACTTCATCGGCACCGAGATCCACAAGGGCTTCGGGCCGATGTTCAAGCCCGACACGCCCGAGGAATACAAGCGCATCGCGCTGGCCCAGCTGACCAAGCGCCTGCAGTGGATGGACGGGCAGCTTGCCGGCAAGAGCTATCTGCTGGGCGAGCAGTTCAGCGTCGCGGATGCGTATTTCTATACGGTCTCGCGCTGGAGCGGGTTCGTGAAGCTGGATCTGTCGGGGATGCCGAATATCCTGGCATTCCAGGAGCGGATGTTGCAGCGGCCGGCGGTGCAAGCGGCGTTGAAGATCGAGGGGCAGAAATAGGAGCACCCCCTGAGCCGCTCACGCCCTAGGCGGGCCCCGGCTTCCCCCTCTCATCCTTCGGTGGAGGGGGGCGCCCGGCTAGGGACGGCAGCCTCGGTGCGGGGGGCCCGCCTAGGGGCGGCCCTTCCTCGCTGCCCCCCGCATCAGGTCACGCCATTTAACAATGGCTCTACTCATTCTAGGCGGCCCTCTGAGCCCGTTAATTTCGTACACATGCTCCGTTCCGCAGCCATGTTCCACGTGAAACACCGCGTCAGCCGTGTCGGACAGACAGGACGAATCAGGTCTGCTATGGTTTTTCTTCCAGAAACGCCCGAAAGCATTTGATGCCTACCCTGTTCGATCCCGTCAAAGTCGGCAAGCTTGAATTGCCCAACCGCATTGCGATGGCGCCTCTGACGCGCAACCGTTCGCCCGAGGCGATTCCCAACGAACTCACCGCCACCTACTACGCCCAGCGCGCCAGCGCCGGCCTGCTGATCAGCGAGGCCACGGCCATCAGCCAGCAGGGCCAGGGCTATGCCGACGTGCCCGGCCTCTACGGCTCGGAGCAGCTCGAGGGCTGGAAGCGCGTGACCGATGCGGTGCACGAAGCTGGCGGGCGCATCGTGACCCAGCTGTGGCATGTGGGCCGCATCTCGCATGAATCCCTGCAGGAAGACGAGCAAGCGCCCGTCGCGCCCTCGGCGGTCGCCGCCAAGGCCAAGACCTACCTGATCGATGCCGAGACCGGCAAGGGCCGTTTCGCGCCGACCGCGGAGCCACGTGCGCTCGATGCGGAAGAATTGCCCGGAATCGTCCACAGCTTCGTGGTCGCGGCGCGCAACGCCGTGCAGACCGCCGGCTTCGACGGTGTCGAGATCCATGGCGCCAACGGCTATCTGCTGGACCAGTTCCTCAAGACCGGCGCCAACCAGCGCGCCGACGCCTACGGCGGCAGCATCGAGAACCGCGCGCGCCTGCTGCTCGAAGTGACCCGCGCCGTGGCCGATGCCATTGGCGGCGACCGCACCGGCATCCGCCTGTCGCCCGTGACGCCGGCCAACGACATCGCCGACGACGACCCGCAGCCGCTGTTCGAGCATGTGGTGCGCGAACTCGCGCCGCTGGGCCTGGCCTATGTGCACATCATCGAAGGCGCGACCGGCGGCCCGCGCGAGCTGCCCGAGCGTCCCTTCGACTATGCGGCGCTCAAGGCGGCATACCGCGACGCCGGTGGCCAGGGCGCATGGATGGTGAACAACGGCTACGGCCGCACCAGCGCGCTCGAGGCCGTGGCCGACGGGCAAGCCGACATCGTGGCCTTTGGCCGGGCGTTCATTGCCAACCCCGACCTGGTGCAGCGCCTGCAGGAAGACCAGCCGCTGGCCCTGGGTGACCAAAGCACCTATTACGGCGGCGGCGCCGAAGGCTACACCGACTACCCGCGCCATTCGGAAGAATAAAGACCGCGCGAAATGAAAAAATCCCAGGGCCGCGAGGCCCTGGGATTTTTTTTGCCGGCAGCGCCAGGCTGCCGAATCGCCGATCAGGCGCTGAGCATCGGCCGGCGCGGGGCCGCCGTACCCAGCGCCGGCTCGACCGGCTTTGCCGCAGCGAAGCCCGTGCCAGCGCGCGCCATACCGGTGTCGCTGGGCAGGCGGAACTGGCTCACCACCTGGGCCAGGCGCGCTGCCTGCTCGCGCAGCGACTGGGCCGCAGCGGCCGACTCTTCGACCAGCGCCGCGTTCTGCTGCGTCATGCGGTCGATGTCGCCCACGGCCTGGTTCACCTGGCCGATACCCGACGACTGCTCGCCCGACGCCGCCGTGATCTCGCCAATGATGTCGCCCACGCGCTGCACGCTGTTGACGATTTCCTGCATGGCCTTGCCTGCGTCCTCGACATGGCACACGCCGCCGCCCACGGCCTGGCCGCTGCTCTGGATCAGCACCTTGATCTCGCTGGCCGCCTGCGCCGAGCGCTGCGCCAGGTTGCGCACCTCGCCGGCCACCACCGCAAAGCCCCGGCCCTGCTCGCCCGCGCGCGCGGCCTCGACGGCGGCATTCAGCGCGAGGATGTTGGTCTGGAAAGCAATCGAATCGATCAGCCCGATGATGTCGCCGATCTTGCGGCTCGAGGCCGTGATCTCCTGCATGCTCAGCACCGCCTGCTGCACCACCTGGCCGCCCTGCGTGGCCGTGCCCGAAGCGGAGGCCGAAAGCTGGTTCGCCAGCTGCGAGGACGATGCGGTCTGCTGCACGGTCGAAGTCAGCTGCGACAGCGAAGCCACGGTTTCCTGCAGGTTGCTTGCGGTCTGCTCGGTGCGCGCCGACAGGTCCTCGTTGCCCGAGGCGATCTCCTGGCTCGCGGTGGCAATGCTGCCGCTCGCATCGCGCACCTGGCGCACCATCGTGCCCAGGCCGTCTTGCATCTGCTCGAGCGCGCGCTGCAGGTCGGCGACTTCGTCGCGGCCGTCCACTTCGGTGCGCTGCGACAGGTCGCCCTGCGCGATCGCCAGCGTCGTCTGGCGCACGCGCTCCAGCGGACGGCAGATCGACACCATGTTCAGCAGCGTCAGCGGCACGATCAGCAGGATCGCGATCAGCACCGCCAGCACGAACAGCCACTGCGTCTGGTCGGCCACGCCCTGCTCCTGCGCGATCAGCTCGTCCACCTGGGTGTTGAGCAGCTTCTCGAGCTCCACCATCACCTTGTCGGCTTCGGCGAACTCGGCCATCGCATTGGCGCCCATGCGATTGGCGATGGTCGCGGTGTCATAGCCGCCCGCCTCGAGCTGGCGCGCCACATGCTGGAACTTCTGGCTGTAGCTGTCCAGGCGCGCAAGAACGCTGGTGACCAGCGCATTGTCCGCGCCGTCGCCGCCCGCCAGGAAGCGCCCGCCGATGCGCTTGGCGGACTCAAGCCCCTGCGTCCATTCGCCCATCGCCTTGCGCACCGCTTCAGGCCGCTCGTACTGGATGATCATGTCCTTTTCCGCGAGGCGCACATCGCCCATCGCATCACGCAGTTCCAGCATATGGCGCAGCTTGGTGTGCGACTGGTCGATGAACTGCTGGCTCATGTCGTGGATGCGCAGCATCCCCAGCATCCCCGCGCCGCCGAGCAACGCGAGCAGCGTCAGAACCATCACTATCGCGCCAATCATCCGCGTGCGGATGGTGAGCATCCGCATGAGACCCAAAACATTCATGATCTATCGTCCTCTTCACTGACAGGCAAACTGCAGGAGGACATCGTCCACCGGCAGGAACAAAATGTTGCAGTTTGCCAGAGGTCGAGAAGTGGACTGCGTTGATCAACGGGGTGAAGCCGCCTTTTTTAACAGCAAGGCATTGGCCATGACCGTGACCGAACTCAGCGCCATGGCCGCGCCGGCCACCACCGGGCTCAGGTAGCCCAGCGCCGCGAGCGGAATTCCGGCCACATTGAACGCAAAGGCCCAGAACAGGTTTTGCCGGATCTTGGCCACCGTGCGCCCCGAGATATCGAGCGCCTGCGCCACCAGCCGCGGGTCGCCGCGCATCAGCGTGATGCCCGCGGCGTGCATCGCGACATCGGTGCCGTTGCCCATCGCCAGGCCGACATCGGCGGCCGCGAGCGCCGGCGCATCGTTCACGCCATCGCCGACCATGGCCACGACATGACCGCCCTGCCCTTGGGCGCGCAGGCGCGCGATCTGCGCTGCCTTGTCCGCTGGCAGCACCTCGGCCAGCACTTCATGCTCCGGATCGAGCCCCAGGCGCCGTGCCATCGCCTGCGCCGCGCCCCGGTTGTCGCCCGAGATCATCACGGTGCGCAGGCCGCGCGCGCGCAGCTGCGCGAGCGCCTCGGCCGCGCCGGGCTTGGGTTCGTCGCCAAAGCCCAGCAGCGCGCGCAGCTGCAGGCCGTCCGGGCCGCGCTCGGCCGGGCCGCGCTCGGCCACGGCCGACACCGTCGCGCCCGCAGCTTGCCACTGCGCAGCGGCCTGCGCCCAAGGCGCGGCGTCCAGCCCGGGCACGGCCAGCGCCTGCATCCAGCGCAGGCTGCCGATCAGCAGCTCGCGGCCCTGCGTGCGGCCTTCGGTGCCCTGCCCCGGCACGCTGCGCACCGCCTCGGGCGCGGCGACCTGCAGCTGCCGCGCCTGCGCCGCCTGCACCACGGCGCGCGCCAGCGGGTGTTCGCTGCCGCCCTGCACGCTGGCCACCAGCGCCAGCAGCGCGTTTTCATCGTCTTCGGGCAACACCAGCAAGTGCGTCAGCTGCGGCCGGCCCAGGGTCAAGGTACCGGTCTTGTCGAAGGCCACGGTATCGACGCGGTGCGCGAGCTCGAGCGTCTGCGCATCCTTGATCAGGATGCCGCTTTTGGCCGCCACGCCCGTGCCCGCCATGATCGCCGTGGGCGTCGCCAGGCCCAGCGCGCAGGGGCAGGCAATGACCAGCACCGCGACCGCATGGATCAGCGCCTGCTCGGCCGGCGCGCCCACCAGCAGCCAGCCCGCGAGCGTCGCCAGTGCAATGCCCAGCACCACCGGCACGAACACCGCCGCGACCTGGTCCACGAGGCGCTGAATGGGCGCCTTGCCGGCCTGCGCATCCTCGACCAGGCGGATGATCCGCGCCAGCACCGTTTCGCTGCCCACGGCGCGCACCTCGAGCACGATCCGGCCTTCGCCATTGATCGAGCCGCCAGTCAGCGCGTCGCCTGTTTCACGTGAAACAGGCAGCGGCTCGCCGGTCAGCATCGACTCGTCGACCTGGGTCCGGCCTTCGCGCAGCACTCCATCGACGGGAATGCGCTCGCCCGGGCGTACCGCGATCCGGTCGCCGACCATGACCTCGGCGACCGGCACATCGACTTCGCCGTCGCGCCCCAGCAGATGGGCGGTGTCGGGGCGCAGCGCGTGCAGCGCGCGGATGGCTTCGGTGGTCTGGCGCTTGGCCCGGCCCTCGAGCCACTTGCCCAGCAGCACCAGCGTGATGACCACGGCCGAGGCCTCGAAATAAAGATGCGGCGCAGTGCCCGGCGCCGCAGTTATCCACAGCCACATCGACAGGCCCCAACCGGCCGAAGTGCCCAGCGCGACCAGCAGATCCATGTTGCCTGCCCCGGCCTTGAGCGCATGCCATCCGGCCCTGTAGAAGCGCGCGCCCAGGAGGAACTGCACCGGTGTCGCCAGCACGAACTGCAGCCAGGCCGGCAGCATCCAGTGCGCGCCCCAGAGCATGCCCAGCATCGGCAGCACCAGCGGCAGCGACAGCGCCACCCCGACCGCCACCGGCGCAAAGCCGGCCCAGGCGGACGGCTCCTGCTGCGGCCCCGCGGTGGTGAGCGTGCGCGGCGCGTAGCCGGCATCGCGCACCGCGCGCCGCAGCCGCGCCTGCATCTCTTCAGCGCCCTGCCCGGCCTCGGCTTGGAGCTGCACGCGTACGCTTTCGGTCGCCAGGTTGACCGAGGCCTCGGCCACGCCGGGCACGCGCCGCAGTGCGCGCTCGACCCGGCCGACGCAGCTCGCGCAGGTCATGCCGTCCACGCCGAAGTCCACGCTGGCCGGCGCTGTCCCGGCGGAAGATGTCAACGATGTATTCATGCCGCCAGATTAATCCTTGACGCGGTGTCAAGGTCAAGCCGGAGGGGACAACCCTGTGGATAAGATCGGCGCTTGACCTTGTCATGGTGTCAAGGTCCATCATGCATCCATGGCCCATCGGGGGCCGGAAGTTATCCACAGGAGGAACCAGCATGCAACATGTATTCGATGTCCAGGGAATGACCTGCGGCCATTGCGAAAAAGCCGTGACCCAGGCGCTGCAGCGCACCGATCCCGGCGCCAGCGTGCGCATCGACCGCGAGCGCCATCGCGTCGAAGTCAACAGCAGCGCCGAGCGCGCCGCGCTGCAGGCCGCGATCGTGGAAGAAGGCTTCCAGGCAGCCTGAGGCGCACGGGGCAGGCCCCTGCCCACACGCATCGCACAGCGGACCCACAAGCTTATCCACATGCCGCCAACACCTTCTTCCACAGTGCGCTGGCCCGTCGCCATCGGCGAAGCGGCGCGCCGCGCCGGGGTGTCGGCGCGCATGCTGCGCCATTACGAGAGCCTGGGCCTGCTGCCGCGCGTGGCGCGCAGCGACAGCGGCTACCGCCAGTACAGCGCGGCCGACGTGCATGCGCTGCGCTTCATCCGCCGCAGCCGCGACCTGGGGTTCTCGATCGAGGAGATCAGCACGCTGCTCGGCCTGTGGCATGACCCGGCGCGCACCAGCGCCAGCGTCAAGCAGATCGCGCAGGCGCATATCGACAGCCTGTCCGAGCGCATTGCCGCGATGCAAGCCATACAGCGCAGCCTGCAGTCGCTGGTGCAATGCTGCCAGGGCGACGGCCGGCCCGAATGCCCGATCCTCGACGACCTGGCGGCCGCGGACGAGCGCTCCGGCGCAGCGCGTCGGCCCTGAAGCTGCCGCACCGGCGACACGCCGGCCCGCGCAGCTGAAGCAAAATCAAACGCGTTTCGCGCCCGCGCGCAGGCCCGGTGCCTGCATGCCGACGTCGATGCATTTCTCCAAGGCAGCTGCCCGTTCCACCGGCTGTTGACCACAAAGTTATCCACAGGACCCCAGGCCATGACCTTTCGCGAAATCTTCGTCGTCAGCAGCGCACGCACCGCCATCGGCACCTTTGGCGGCAGCCTCAAGGACGTTCCCAACACCCAGCTCGCGACGACGGCCGTCAAGGCCGCGATCGAGCGCTCGGGCCTGGATCCGCAGGCCATCGGCCATGTGGTCATCGGCAACGTGATTCCCACCGACACCAGGGACGCCTACCTGAGCCGCGTGGCCGCCATCGACGCCGGCTGTCCGATCGAAACGCCGGCCTTCAACGTCAACCGCCTGTGCGGTTCAGGCTTGCAGGCAATCGTCTCCGCAGCCCAGGCCATCGCGCTGGGCGACTGCGACGTGGCCGTCGGCGGCGGCTCGGAATCGATGAGCCGCGGCCCCTATTTCGACACCGCGGCACGCTGGGGCGCGCGCATGGGCGATGCCAAAAGCATCGATTACATGCTCGGCATCCTGCACGATCCCTGGCAGAAGATGCACATGGGCATGACCGCCGAGAACGTCGCCACGCGCTACCGCATCAGCCGCGAGCAGCAGGACCAGCTCGCGCTGCAAAGCCAGCAGCGCGCGGCCGCGGCCATTGCCGCGGGCCGCTTCAAGGAGCAGATCGTCGCTGTGGAAATCGCCACGCGCAAGGGCACGGTGCTGTTCGACACCGACGAGCATGTGCGCGCCGCCACCACGCTCGACACGCTTGCCGGCATGAAGCCTGCGTTCCAGAAGGACGGAGGCAGCGTCACTGCGGGCAATGCCTCGGGCCTCAATGACGGCGCTGCAGCCGTGGTGCTGGTCGCCGGCGATCGCCTGGCCAGCCTGAACGCCAAGCCGCTCGCGCGCCTGGTCGGCTATGCGCATGCCGGCGTCGAGCCCGCCTACATGGGCATCGGCCCCGTGCCCGCGACGCAGAAGGTGCTGGCGCGCACCGGCCTGAAGATCGCCGACATGGACGTGATCGAAGCCAACGAAGCCTTTGCCGCCCAGGCCTGCGCCGTGATCCAGGAACTCGGCCTCGACCCCGCCAAGGTCAACCCCAACGGCTCCGGCATCTCCCTGGGCCACCCCGTGGGCGCGACCGGCGCGATCATCACCACCAAGGCCATTGCCGAGCTGCACCGCACGGGTGGACGCTATGCGCTGGTGACGATGTGCATTGGGGGGGGGCAGGGGATCGCGGCGGTGTTTGAACGAGTATAAAGATGCCCCCACGTTCGCCCACTTCGTGTGGCTCTCGCTGGGGGGCGAAGCCCCCCAGAACCTTGGGGCGGCCCGGCGGCAAAACCGGTATCGCCCATATTTGGCGCCGCGCTAAATCCACCGTTCGTCCTGAGCCCACCTAGGGTCTGTCTGACTGAAAAGTGGGGACGCCAGCCAATACTCGTTCGTGGTGAGCCTGTCGAACCATGAACGGCCTGTCCTCATGCCTTGAGCGCAGGCCATTCATCCTTCGACAGGCTCAGGAC
>Ga0308164_10001552_pt1 | contig 26421 bp, 19 predicted proteins | sample PhyTR2_FD_201031 | JGI IMG/M metagenome (GOLD analysis project Ga0308164, IMG submission 201031) | Phyllosphere microbial communities from UC Gill Tract Community Farm, Albany, California, United States - DLSLT.R2 | ecosystem: Host-associated > Plants > Phyllosphere > Unclassified | place: USA... | reverse complement strand
AAAAAATATTGCGATTCCAGAAACTAATAAATTCGGATATGTTGCAGCCGAATTTTCAAGCGTGAAAGAAATCCGCACCTATCTCAGAAAAGAAAAGAACTGGACTTCAAAAGAGCTTAATGCCTATTCCTACTGGAAAGCTGGCGTTGCAGAGAACGAATCAGAAAAAGACAGACATAAGGAGAAGGATTCGATGGAGTAGGTGTTTGCTGATTTTGGGGCTTTAAGTCAGAATAGTAAAGTCAATGGTGAATTTTGCTTTGCCAATGAATGGTGAATTTTGAAGTAGGTATGAGATTTCAGGCATCAGATTGCAGACGTTGACTCGTGGGCTTAATTACTAAGAACTAGCAACTGGTAACGGGCAACCATCTAAACTTATTATTCTCAAACCCTCTCACTCTTGACCTTTCCTCCAAAAACTCCTATCTTTGCATTTTTAAAGACAGCAATGAAAGATTTAATGGGTAAGGCAGTCTGGGACTATTTTCACAACGAAAATCCTGAAAATCTGCAGACAGAAACTTCAATCTCGGAACTGGATGAACTTCCGGTAGAGTATCTTTTCAGAGATTTTGAAGACATGAATGATATTGAGCAAAAAGCCCTTGAGCTGGCTCACGGAAAAGTACTGGACATTGGTGCCGGTGCGGGTTCCCATGCCTTGTATCTTCAGGATAAAAGAGAACTCGATGTTTTGGCCCTGGATATTTCACCGAAATCTATTGAAGTCTGCAAACAGAGAGGAATCGGAAAAGCAGTAAGTGAAAATATGCTGGATTTTTTCGGAGAAACTTTCGATACGATTCTGCTTCTGATGAATGGAACCGGAATTTTTGAAAGTCTTGAAAAAATTGATACCTACCTTCAAAAACTTCATACTTTATTGAGTGATCAGGGACAGATCCTGATCGATAGTACAGATATTCTCTATATGTTTGACCGTGATGAAGACGGTGGAGTTTATATTCCTGCAGGAGGCTATTACGGTGAACTGGATTATATCGTTCATTATAAAGGGGAATCTGAAGACCCGATCAAATGGCTGTATCTTGATTATACAACCCTGAAAAATGCAGCTGAAAATAACGGCTTTACCATAGAGAAAATAATGCAGGATGAAGATTCTTACCTGGCAAAACTAACTAAGAAGTAAATATGTTCATCGTCATTGCGAGCGTAGCAAAACAATCTCTTCATATTCTTAATGATTAGGCTCTTTCTTAACGATTTTATTTTGAACTATTAAGATCAGAAGTTTAAGACCATTAAGCTTAAACTTTTTTTTAAAAGCTATTCAGTGACAGTAGAAAATAAAAAGACACATGAAAACCATGTGTCTTTTGCTTTATCTGAAATATTAGGTTATCCTATCTCAATACCGTTTTCTACATTAGTGTCATCCGGTGTTACGAAAGACAGTTTTCCGTCTGGTTTTGTCGTTAACAAGAACATTCCCTGAGATTCAATTCCTCTGATCTTTCTAGGAGCCAGATTCAGTAAGATCATCACTTGCTTTCCGATCAGTTCTTCCGGTGTGAAGCTTTCTGCAACACCAGAAACTACAGTTCTGATATCAACGCCTGTATCTACTTTGAACTTTAATAATTTATCAGCTTTTTCTACTTTTTCAGCTTCTAAAATGGTCGCTGTTCTAAGATCTATTTTAGTAAAATCATCAAAAGAAATTTCTTCTTTCATAGGATTGGCGTTAGGGTTTGTTTTTTTATTGTTTTGTTTGGTATCTTCTAGCTTTTGAATTTGCGCTTCAATGACACTGTCTTCAATTTTTGAGAAAAGAAGAGAAGCTTCATTGATTTTATGACCTGTTTCTATTAAAACAGATTGAGTTTCAACATCGTTCCAGCTTACCTGCTCAGCATTGAACATCGTTAATAATTTTTCTGAGCTGAAAGGCATAAACGGCTCACATAACTGAGCCAAAGCAACCGCCAGCTGAGCCCCAACAAATAAAGACTGTGCCGCTTTTTCAGGATTGTCCTTAATCGTTTTCCAAGGTTCTTCAGCCTGAAGATACTGGTTTCCGAAACGGGCAAGATTCATTAATGCAGTTAATGCATTTCTGAATTCATAATTTTCTAAAAACCCAGAAATTTCTTTAGCAGCTTTGTTGATTTCCTTTAATTCAGGACTGTTGATGTCTCCCTGAGGAACAACACCGTCATAATATTTATGGATAAGAACGGCAACCCTATTGATAAAGTTTCCGAAAATACCTACTAACTCAGAATTATTTTTAGTCTGGAAATCCTTCCATGTAAAATTATTATCCTTTGTTTCAGGAGCTGATGATAAAAGGGCATATCTTAAAACATCCTGCTGTCCCGGGAATTCTTCTACATATTCATGTGCCCAAACTGCCCAGTTTCTTGATGTTGAGATCTTATCGTTCTCAAGGTTTAAGAATTCAAAAGCAGGAACATTTTTCGGCATGATATAATCGCCGTGGGCCTTCATCATGGCTGGGAAAATAATACAGTGGAATACAATATTATCCTTTCCGATGAAATGCACCAAGTCACTGTTTTCACTTTGCCAGTAATCTTTCCAGTCTTTTCCGTTTTTCTCTGCCCATTCCTGAGTGAAAGAAATATATCCGATAGGGGCATCAAACCAAACGTAAAGCACTTTTCCTTCCGCATTTGGAAGCGGAACCGGAACACCCCAGTTCAGATCTCTGGTCATGGCACGAGGTTTCAGACCGTCATTTAACCAGGATTTTACCTGTCCGTAAACATTCGGCTTCCAATCGTCTTTATGGCCTTCAATGATCCACTCGTTTAAAAAATCTTCATATTCATTTAAAGGGAGGTACCAGTTTTTGGTATCTTTAAGAATCGGAACATTTCCGCTTAACATTGATTTAGGATTGATCAGCTCAGAAGGGGAAAGAGTAGAACCACATTTTTCACACTGGTCTCCGTAAGCATTCTCATTGCCACAATTCGGGCATGTTCCTACAATATATCGGTCTGCCAGGAATTCTCCGGCCTGTTCATCAAAATATTGCTCAGAAACCTCTTCTGTAAATTTCCCTTTTTCATAAAGAACTTTGAAGAAATCCTGGCTGGTTTCGTAATGCTTTTTAGAAGTCGTTCTGGAATATTCATCAAAAGAAATTCCCAGATCTGCAAAAGATTTTTTGATGATTCCGTGATACTTGTCTACGATATCCTGAGGCGTCACTCCTTCTTTTTTTGCTCTGATAGTAATAGGAATCCCATGCTCATCTGACCCGCAGATAAACGCTACATCTTTTCCTAATCTTCTCTGAAATCTTGCGTAGACATCCGCAGGAATATATACACCTGCCAAATGTCCTATATGAACCGGTCCGTTTGCATAAGGCAAAGCTGCCGTAATCATCTTTCTGTTTGACATTTATAGTAAAGTTTAACTGCAAAGATAATGATTATCTCACGAAACCGCCTAATATTCGGTTATAATAAGTTTTTTGGACTATTCGGGAGGATGGAATATTATATTTAGTTAAACGAGTGTTTAACTTATTGTTAATTTAATGGACATGTTATGCGATGCATATGTTAACGTAATGTTATGAAAAACAGATCCTTGGTTTTTGAATAGACAAGCAATTTACATAAAATTATCTAAATTTTCAATAATATTATGGTAATTCTAAATTTTTTATAAATTGCAAAGCTGGTTAGACAGCCTTATTAAAAACGAAACTAAAAAAACGATATTGTGAAAAATTTTACAACGGTATTAAAAATTGCGCCGGCTTTTTTACTGGCCAGCTCAATAATACATGCACAGACCCAGGATTCTCTCACTAAAGAGAAAAAGATCGAGGAGGTGGTACTGATTGGATACGGAAAGCAGAAAAAGTCTGACCTTACGGGGTCCATTACTTCAGTTAGTGCCAAAGACTTCAACGGAGGTGCTACTTCTGCAGGACAGCTAATCCAGGGTAAAACACCTGGAGTACAGATTACTAATAACAGTGGTGCTCCGGGATCGGGTACCAAAATAAGAATCAGGGGAACATCTTCTTTAAATGGTGAAAATTCACCACTAATTGTTATTGATGGAGTTCCACAGGACTTTACCGGAGTTAATGGGGCTTCAGATCCATTATCATTAATTAATCCTAATGATATTGAAACATTTGATATTTTAAAAGATGCTTCAGCCACAGCTATTTATGGGAACAGAGCTTCTAATGGTGTGATTTTAATTACGACCAAAAAAGGAACTGCTGGAAAATTTAAAGTGAATTTCTCAACAGTGGCTTCCGTTTCAACAAAAATGGGGAATGTAGATGTTCTGAATGCAGACGAATACAGATCATTTGTAAATGAAATGGCACAAACCAGTGCTGCAGTTGCGGTGAATGCTCCGCGACTAGGAACAGCAAATACAAACTGGCAGGACCAGATCTATCAAAAAGCTTGGGGGACTGATAATAATTTAGCCTTTTCAGGAGGTGTTAAATGGTTGCCTTACCGTCTATCATTGGGATACAATGATCAAAACGGTATTGTTAAAACCAACTCATTCAGAAGAACCTCAGTTGGATTAAATTTAAATCCAAAGTTTTTTGACAATCATTTATCAGTGAATATCAATGCAAAAGGAACCTTTACTGATAATAGATTTTCTGATGGCGGAGCTATTAGAGCGGCCACTTACTTTGATCCTACACAACCTGTATATTCAGGAAATTCAAATTATGGAGGATATTACGAGTGGACAGACCCTAATAACTTAGTGACCGGCTTGAATGTAAATGGAACTTCAAACCCTTTAGGCCTTCTATATGGTATTCGTGATGTATCTTCAGTATGGAGAGGATTAGGAAATATCCAGTTGGATTATAAGTTTCATTTTTTACCGGACTTACATTTTAACGTTAATGCTGGTTATGATTATTCTAAAAGTAATGGAGCAAAGACTGTAAGTCCTTTCTATAGACCAGGAATGAGTGATTTGGGAACATTCAATGAATATACTATGGAGAAGAAGAATAAATTGTTAGAAACGTATTTTAATTACTTAAAAACAATAAATGCGATCTCTACTTCTGTGGATCTTACAGCAGGATATGCATATCAAGATTTCCGTACGAATATTCCTGGATCAACTACATTTAAAGGAAGAGGACAAAATACATCTACTAATAATTTTGAAACAAACTATGTTTTATTATCCTTCTATGGAAGAGGTATTTTTACAATAGCTAATAAATATATTGTATCAGCTTCTCTTAGAAGAGATGGATCTTCAAGGTTTTATAACGGGACAACAAGTAATGTTTGGGGAAATTTCCCAGGAGTCTCTGTTGCTTGGAAGATTAATGAGGAAAATTTTCTGAAAGAGACTGGTATTAATGTTTTAAAATTAAGGGCAGGTTGGGGAAAAACAGGTCAGCAGGAACTGCCTACCTTGGATACTAATAAACCAAGAAACTATCCGTCTTATGCTGCATATAATTTGAGTTCTGATGGAGCACAATATCAATTTGGAGACCAGTTTTTCTATATGATGAGACCTGAGATTTACAATCCAAATTTAAGTTGGGAAATCACTACAACAAAGAATGCAGGTCTTGATTTTGGTTTTGCAAAAAATAGAATTACAGGTTCCATTGATGTTTACCAAAAAGATACTAAAGATTTGATTGTAGACTCCCCAATTGCGGCAGGAGATTTAAGTAATCACAACCTCTTAAATGTTGGAAACATGCAAACTAAAGGGATAGAAGGATCTATTACCTTAATTCCTATTAAAAAAGAGAACACTACTTGGGAAGTTTCCTTTAATGCGACTCATTATAAGTCCAAAATTACAAAGCTAATTAACGGAGCGGACTCAACTTACAGAATTCTAGTAGGAGGAATTGACGGTGGAGTTAATAATACCGTTCAGGCTCACACGGTAGGAAATCAGCCTAATGCATTCTATGTATTCCAGCAGGTTTATGGCAGTAACGGGAAACCATTAGATGGGGTTTATGTAGATAGAAATGCTGATGGAAAAATTGACGTAAATGATAGATATTATTATAAATCAACCCAGCCTGATGCTATTATTGGTTTTAATACTAAATTTTCTCACAATAATTGGGATATTGGTCTAAGTGCAAGAGCCGTATTGGGAAATTATGTCTATAATAATGCTGCATCAAACAGCTCTATACAATCATTAACAACAAATAGCTATCTACAGAATGTTTATTCTACTACTGCAGACTACAGGTTTTCAAGTCCACAGTATAATTCTGATATTTTTGTTGAAAATGCATCTTTCCTGAGACTGGATAATGTAAATGCCGGATACAATTTTAAAGATATTTTTTATAAAGGCAGCAATATCAGAGTTTATGCAATGCTTCAGAATGTTTTTGTAATTACTAAGTATTCGGGAATAGATCCTGAAGTGTTCGGAAATATTGATAATGGATATTATCAAATGCCAAAAGTATATTCATTGGGATTTAACTTTCAATTTTAATTAAAATGAGACAATTTAAAACAAATATAATAGCAGTTGCAGCTTTAGTAAGTATTTTAACTGTAACCTCCTGTGTTAATGATTTGGAACAAATCCCAATCACAGATGTTACTTCTGCCAGTGTGTTTACTGATTTTGGAAATTATCCGATGGCTTTAGCCAAAATATATGGTGGTTTCGCAAATGGAGGTCAGTCTGCAAATGGAGGTAACTCAGATATCAATGGTATCGACGGAAACTTTTCACAGTACACAAGGATTTTATATTCCTTACAAACACTGCCTACTGATGAAGCAGTGATTGCATGGAATGATGGAACACTTCAAACAATGCATAAAATGACTTGGGATTCTTCCAGTGAATTTGTAGAAGGTGCGTATTACAGGCTTTTTACACAAATTGCTACAAGCAATGAATTCTTAAGGAATGTAACTGATGAAAAATTAACATCAAATAATATTACGGGTGCTAATTTAACAGAAGCCAAATATATGAGAGCTGAAGTAAGATATTTACGTGCATTATCTTATTTCTATGCATTAGATCTTTTTGGGAATGTACCTTTTGTAGATGAAAGTTATTTGCCTGGATCAGTAAATCCTCCAAAGAGAATTACACGTGCGGAACTTTTTAATTTTGTAGAAAGCGAATTGCTTGCCGTAGCAGGTGAATTGAAAGATCCCAAAACTAATGTATACGGCAGAGCCGATAAAGCAGCAGCTTGGGCTCTGTTAGCAAAATTATATCTAAATTCCAATGTTTATAATGGCTCAAATCATTATACTGATTGTATTACATATTGTAATAAAATTATCCAGGCAGGATATTCATTAAAGCCAAAATATGGAGATTTATTCTTAGCCGATAATGATAAAAACAATCCGGAAGTTATTTTGCCAATTGCTTTTGATGGACTCCATACTCAGACATCAGGAGGTACAACATTCTTGATTCATGCCAGTATTGGAGGCAGCATGCCTGCTTCTAACTTTGGTGTAAGTGGAGGCTGGGGAGGTTTAAGAACTACAAAATCTTACGTTAATCTATTTTCAGGGTCAACTTCTGATCAGCGAGGTAATTTTTACACGGCCGGGCAGAATTTAGAAATTAATGATATGGGAGTATTTACTGATGGTTATGGATTTATTAAATTCAAAAACCTGACAAGTGGAGGAGTACCCGGATCTGATTCTACAGGAAATTTTTGTGATGCAGATATACCGATATTCAGGTTAGCTGATGTGTATTTAATGTATGCCGAAGCTACTTTAAGAGGCGGAAGCGGAGGAAATATTACTACTGCACTTGGATATGTAAATGCATTGAGGACACGTGCAGGTGCATCTGTAGCAGCTTCAATAAATACAGATTATATATTAGACGAAAGAGGAAGAGAACTAGGCTGGGAGTTGACCAGAAGAACAGATCTTATCCGTTATGGTAAATTTACTGGCGGTTCATATCTGTGGCCTTGGAAAGGAGGTGTAAAAGATGGGAAAAGTGTAGAAGAATATAGAAATCTATACCCGATCCCTGCAAAAGATATTATTGCCAATCCTAACCTGATTCAAAATCCTGGATACTAACTTTTAATTCTGTTAAAACAATGAAAAATTTATTTAAAATATTAGCCATTGCTTTTATAGGCTTCTTTATTATTTCCTGTGAAAAAGATGAGGATCAGGCAGTAATGACGGAAACTACTAAAGGTAAAATCTCACCAGATAAAACAATACTTATTTTGGATAAAAGTAATCCGGATAATGTAGCACTAAATGTTGTCTGGAATAGGTCAGCTTTTGATTTACCTGTTGCTGTTCCAACTCAACAGTTACAATTTGCAATCAAAGGGAAAAATTTCCAAGGTGCATCCAGTGTAGAAGCCGTAAATTCTCCTCTGGCTTTAAGTAATAAACAGCTTAATAGCTTAGCGTTAAGTTTAGGAGGAACACCTAATGTAGCTATTGAGATTGAAGTAAGACTACAAACCTTAATTGGAGCTACATCTTTCTATTCTAATGTTGTAACTTTAACTGTTACCCCTTATCTATTAGGTCCAGTGTATAATTACACAGATTTATATTTAATTGGTGATGCTACTGCTGGAGCTTGGGATAATATTGTAACAAATGCAAAAATTTATCCACTGCAAAAAACTAGCTCGCCAGGGGTTTATTCATATACTGGGTACTTTGCTCAAGGTGGTTTTAAAATTATTAAAACTCCGGGATCATGGGACACACAATATGGAATGGGTAGTCCAGGAATATTAAGTACAAGCGGTGCATCAGGCAATATTACGGTTGCAGGATCAGGATATTATAATCTAACGATAAACACTACCGCATTAACCTATACATTTACAGCAGTTACACCTCCAACAACTACTTATACTTCCATCTCAATGATTGGAACAGCTTCAGGTGATTGGAATACAGATGTAGATATGCAGCAATCAGCCTTTGATTCTCATATTTGGGTGAAGAAAAATGTCTTATTAAACTCTGGAGAATTTAAATTCAGAGCTAATCATGCCTGGACAACAGGTTGGGGAGTTGATAAAGAATTTTTTGGGATTGCAACTACTAGTGGTGGTAATATCCCTTTGACAACTTCTTTTCATTACGATGTTTATTTTAATGATATAACAGGGGCATATTCTGCCATTCCTTTTTATCCATAAATAAAAGTTTAATATTTACATTGAATTTATATAGTAAAGTGTTGCTTTACCGCAGCACTTTATTTATTTTTAAGATTATAAATAGTCATTATGAAGAAAATTACAGTTGGAGCGCTTTTGCTCTCAATGATGTTCGCAGGTGTTAATGCACAGTCTTTGAAATCGCCGGATGGAAAGTTCGAAATGAACTTTCAGTTGAAACAGGGAGTACCTTATTACAACCTTAAATATAACGGCGCCGTTGTGGTGGAAGATTCTAAGCTGGGATTACGATTATTTAAAGACTCAGCTATCAAATTCGCTTCAGAAATTGCAAAAGCGGAAGATGCTAAATTTGATCTGAACAATGGTTTCACGAAAACAGACGAAAAACGTGATGCTAAAAACGAAACCTGGCAGCCGGTTTTAGGTGAAAAGAAAAACTATATCAATCATTACAATGAACTTGCAGTGACGCTGGATCAGGCTTCTACAGACAGAAGCATTGTGGTGAAATTCAGACTGTTCAATGATGGTCTTGGATTCAGGTATGAATTTCCACAACAGAAAAATCTGAATTATTTTGTCATCAGGGAAGAAGATTCTGAAATTGATTTTCCAACCGATATGAAAGCTTGGTGGATCGTTGCAGATTATGATTCCCAGGAATACCAGTATCAGGAAACAAAAATCTCTGAAATTCCTGCACAATGGGACAAAGCATTCGATGCCAATGCATCACAGACTTTAGTTAAAAATGCAGTTCAGTCTCCATTAATGCTTAAAAAAGAAGGCAAAGATCCTTTATATGTAAATGTGGCAGAAGCTGCTGTGTTAGATTATCCTGCTTCTCATCTGGAAGTGGATGCTCAGAATTTTAAATTCAAGACACACCTTACTGCAGACAGACAGGGAGCAAAAGGTTATATTCAGACACCTTCTGTAACGCCCTGGAGAACTATTATCGTTTCGCCAAAAGCAGAAGAGGTAATGGATTCTAAAATGATCTTCAACCTGAATGAGCCTACAAAATATACTGATACTTCCTATATTCACCCAACGAAATATATGGGAGTATGGTGGGAAATGATTATCGGAAAATCACAGTGGGCTTATTCTACCGCAGAAAATGTTCACCTGGGCAAAACTGACTTCTCAAAACTGACACCGAACGGAAAACATGCCGCCAACAATACTAAAGTCAAAGAATATATCGATTTTGCGGCTGAAAACGGCTTCAAAGGATTGCTTATTGAAGGTTGGAATACAGGTTGGGAAGACTGGTTTGGCCATTCCAAAGAATTTGTTTTCGATTTCATTACGCCATATCCGGATTTTGATATCAAAATGCTGAATGACTATGCCCATTCAAAAGGAATTAAGCTGATTATGCACCACGAAACTTCTGGTTCTGCCACGAATTACGAAAGATGGTCAGATAAAGCCTTCCAATTGATGAATAAATATGGTTACGATGCTGTAAAAACAGGATATGTAGGTGATATTATTCCAAGAGGAGAACACCATTATTCCCAATGGACCATCAACCATTTCTACAGAATTGCAGAGAAAGCAAACGAGTATAAAATTATGGTTAATTCCCACGAATCTGTGCGTCCTACAGGAGAAAGCCGTACGTATCCTAACTATATTTCTGCAGAAGCAGCCAGAGGAACAGAATATGAAGCATTCGGAGGAAACAAACCGGATCACCAAACGCTTCTTCCGTTCACAAGATGGATGGGTGGATCTATGGACTACACACCGGGAATTTTCCAGACTAAATTAGACTATTATTTCCCTGGTGATAAACGTTTTGTAAAAACTACATTAGCCAAACAGCTTGCTTTATACGTAACGATGTATATGCCGCTTCAAATGGCAGCGGATCTTCCTGAAAACTACAAAAAACATATGGATGCATTCCAGTTTATCAAAGATGTTGCAGCAGATTGGGATGATACCAAAATTTTATCTGCTGAGCCGGGAGATTACGTGGTCACAGCCAGAAAAGCAAAAGGTACCGATAATTGGTTTGTAGGAGGTATTACCGATGAAAATAAACGTGAATACACCGTAGATTTTTCTTTCCTGGATAAAGGGAAAAAATATGAGGTAACAGTATATGAAGATGGTAAAGATGCAGATTATATTGATAATCCTCAAAGCTATAACATCTACAAAAAACAGATTACCAGCAAATCTAAATTGAATTTCAAAATGGCAAGAAGCGGCGGTTTCGCAGTTTCTGTTAAGCCAGTCAATTAAGATTTAATTCATAAATTGGTTATGCCCCGGTTCATTATACATTCGGAAAATGGCCGGGGCATAGCTTTTTAAATCCAATTACTGACTAAAGTATGAAACACACTGACCTCAAAATATAATTATAAATGAAAAAAATATATACAATTTTTGCTCTGTCAGCAGCTGCCTTAGCTTTTGCCCAGATTCAGAAGGTAGAACCTGCTTTTTGGTGGAAAGGAATGAAAAATCCTGAACTTCAGATTTTAGTTTATGGAAAAAATATAGCCAATAATGAAATTGAGCTTTCAGATGGAATCAAAGTAAAAAATATTCAGAAAGTTGAAAACCCGAATTATGTTTTTCTTACGGTAAATACCAATGAAATCAGCGTTCCGAAATTCAAAATCAATATTAAAAATAAGAATAAAACCATCGATTCTTATTCATATGAACTCAAACAGAGAAGCACAAATTCTGCCAACAGAAAAGGATTTAACAGCTCGGATGTGATTTATCTTGTTGTTCCGGATCGTTTTGCCAACGGAAACCCTAAAAATGACAGCCAGCCCGATGTTTTTGAAAAAGCCAATAGAAATTTCGATGGAGGAAGACATGGTGGGGATTTGCAGGGTATTATTCAGAATTTAGATTATCTGAAAGAGCTTGGGGCCACAACATTTTGGTCAACTCCCTTAACTGAGGATAACGAAAAAACTTACTCTTATCACGGTTATGCCTCAAGTGATTTATATAAAATAGACCCACGTTTTGGGACTAATGAAGATTTTTACCGCCTTTCTGATGAGCTTCACAAGAGAGATATGAAACTCATTATGGATTTTGTTCCGAACCATTGGGGACTGCATCACTGGATGATCCAGGATTTACCCTCTAAAGACTGGATTCACTATTGGAATGATGGCGAAAAAGGATTTAAAAGAAGCAATTACCGCCAGGCTGCCCATTTTGACACAAATGCTTCAGAGTCTGATATAGAAGGCTGTGTAAACGGCTGGTTTGATACCACAATGCCGGATATGAATGACAGCAATCCCCTGGTAGTAAATTATATGGTGCAAAATGCAATTTGGTGGACGGAATCTGCAAACCTTGATGGAATCCGTGTAGACACCTACCCATATAACAACCGAAAAGGTGTTACAGAATGGACAAAACGGGTGATGAATGAATATCCTGATTTTAATATCGTAGGCGAGACCTTAATGCACAGTCCTGCTCATATTGCCTATTGGCAGAAAGACAGTAAAGTGGGAGCAATTGAAGGATTTAATTCATACTTACCTTCTGTGATGGATTTCCCCTTACATGATATCATGGCCACCGCAGTTAATGAATCAAAAGAAGAGTGGGACAAAGGAGTTGTAAGAATTTATGATGTACTGACCAACGATTTTTTATATCCTGATATTAACAATCTGCTGGTTTTAGTTGGAAATCATGATGTAAACAGAATAAATGATGATTTTAAAGGTGATGTTGGAAAATACAAGCTTGTGCTTTCGATGATCATGACAATGAGAGGGATTCCGCAAATTTATTATGGAGACGAAATAGGAATGCAGGGCAGTAAAACAGTGGGAGACGGCGACATCCGAAGGGACTTTCCCGGAGGATGGAAAGATGATAAGCAGAATGCCTTTACCGAAAAGGGAAGAACTGCCGTTCAGAAAGACTATTTTGATTTTACAAAAAAATTGTTGAACTGGAGAAAAAATAAAACCGTTATCCACACCGGAAAAACAAAACATTATGCACCGGAAAATAATGTATACGTTTATTTCCGCTACAATGAAAAAGAAAGTGTAATGGTAGTTGTAAATAACAGTGATAAAGAACAGACACTTAGCTTAAAGCGTTTTGCTGAATCTTTGAGTGATAGTACAAAAGGAAAAGATGTAATTTCCGGAAAAGAATTTTCTATACAAAACAGCTTGACTGTTCCCGCAAAAACCTCATTGATTATTGAACTCCAAAAATAATTATTATACAATGAAAAGAATAACACTAATCTGCACTTGGATGCTTTTAATATTCGGCTTTACAGCAATCAAAGCTCAATCCAACGGTACAAAATTTGAAAAAGATAAATCAGAAATAGAAACGATGCTCGACGGTTTTAATGGAGCTGCAGCAAAAGCAGATTTTAATACCTACTTCAATTATTTCGCAGATGAATCTACCTTTATCGGAACCGATGCGACGGAAGTTTGGGACAAAAAAGCTTTTATGGTTTGGGCAAAACCCCATTTCGACAAAAAGAAAACCTGGAACTTTACTTCCCTTAAAAGAAATATCTACTTCAGTAAAGACGGTAAACTGGCTTGGTTTGACGAGCTTTTAGACACTCAGATGAAAATCTGCAGAGGTTCAGGCGTTGTAGAAAAAATAAACGGAGCCTGGAAGGTAAAACAGTATGTACTTTCTGTAACCGTTCCTAATGATGTTGTAGATAAAGTTGTTGTGGAAAAAGCACCAATCGAAGATGTATTAATTCAACAGTTAAAAACACAAAAATAAATGAATCCCCCGCACAGTACTTTATCAAGAAGAATAAAACCCAACCTTACCATGTCTCAGATTATCAATATGAGTATGGGTTTTTTGGGAATCCAGATGGCTTTCGGCCTACAGAATGGAAATGCGAGCAGAATTTTAGCCAATTTAGGTGCTGATGTTCATGAGCTTTCATGGTTCTGGCTGGTCGCACCCATCACCGGACTCATCGTTCAGCCAATTATCGGACATATGGGAGACAATACCTGGAGCCCCTTGGGAAGAAGAAAACCCTACTTTTTAATTGGAGCGGTTTTATGTGCTCTCGGGCTGGTACTTCTTCCCAATGCAGCTACAGTAACTCATTTATTTGCCGCTAATGCACTCCTGCTGGCTGTTGTATTTCTGGCGATGATGGATGCGTCTGTTAATATTGCGATGGAACCGTTCAGGGCGCTGGTAGGAGATATGCTTCCAAAACATCAGGGAACCTTAGGGTTTTCAGTTCAGACCATTCTGATCGGAATAGGAGCTGTAGTTGGATCATACATTCCAAGCATACTGACTTCCCTGGGAGTTTCCAATGAAGCGCCTGCAGGTTTTGTGGCAGATAATGTTATTTATTCATTTTACGTTGGAGCCGGCATTTTATTGCTGACCATATTGTATACTATTTTTACAACTAAAGAATATTCTCCGGAGGAATTTGCAGCATTTGAAGATGCAAAAGATACTCCTCAGGAACCTTCAAAATTTACTGATATTTTTAAAGATTTTGCAGGAATTCCGGCGCAGATGAAAAAGCTTGGTGCAGTGCAGTTCTTCTCATGGTTTGCCTTATTTACCATGTGGGTATTTACCACAAGTGCTTTGGCTACACACCATTTTGGGCTTTCTCCTCAAGATACCCATTCAAAAGCGTTCAATAATGCAGGAGATCTCACTGGAAAACTCTTCGGAATGTACAACTTGTGGGCTATTCCATTCGCATTCTTACTTACCCCAATTGCAAAAAAGATTGGAAAAAAACAGACTCATGCATTAGCACTGTTATGTGGTGGGCTAGGTTTGATTTCTATGTATTTTATTAAAGACACCAACCTTTTATGGATATCAATGATAGGTTTAGGCTTTGCCTGGGCTAGTATTCTTGCGATGCCTTATGCGATGCTTATTGAAGTCATTCCACAGCATAAAATGGGAGTGTATATGGGAATTTTTAACTTCTTTATTGTTATTCCGCAGATTATCAACGGATTATTTGGTGGAACTATTGTAAGCAATATCTTTGGAAATTATGCCATAGATTATATTGTAGTCGGTGGTGTCTGTATGCTCATTGGAGCGGTTGTTACCATAATCTTCGTACAATCTGAAGACGAAACGCCTAAGGAAATAGAAGAGGAGATCAAACAGGTGCATTTTTAAAATATAGAAGTTTGATATCAGAGGTTAGAATTAGATGATGGTAGTCTAAATGACTTATACGCTTATAACTAACAGATAACTATAGAAATTCAATAGGAGCGGGCTTTAGCCCGCTTTTTTAATAAATCACTTCAATAATGGCTTTAGCCAAAACTTAAAATTCAAGATTGTTTATTCTGTACCCAAACAATTTTATCGAAAATAATCCTTACGCCTAAAACATACAACTGGAATAAACTCTTGCGCCTCTGCGCTTACCAACAAATCTAAAATTGAATAAAAATTCGCTTTAAATATAATAGCATAGAAGACTTTATCAAAGCTTAAGAAACATTCGTGCAATAAAAATTCATCAATGACTAACCACTCTTTTATTTATACAATCAATTGAAATTTAATTTTTTATTAAGCTGCTCCATCCTTTAATTCTTTACCTTGAGATAGATTAAAATAGTAAAAAATGTATGACATTATCATTATAGGAAGCGGAGCGGGTGGAGCAACGATGGCGTATCAGCTTGCAGACACCGGGAAAAAGATTCTGGTTGTAGAAAGAGGAGATTATGTGCCGGTAGAAAAAGAAAACTGGGATTCTGTAGAAGTTTTTGAGAAAAACAGATACACTACAACAGAATTATGGCTGGATAAGCATGGGAAACCATTTCGCCCCGGAATGCATTATAATGTAGGCGGGAATACCAAGTTTTACGGAGCGGCCTTGTTTCGTTTAAGAGAAGAAGATTTTAAAGAAATAAAACATTACGGCGGAACTTCACCAGCCTGGCCAATTCAATATCAGGATTTAAAAGATTACTACCTTGAAGCAGAAAAACTGTTCCATGTTCATGGGAAAAGAGGTTCAGATCCAACAGAACCTTTTGATGCAGAACCATATCCTCATCCGCCTTTACCTCATGAGCCGAGAATTCAGGAAATCGTTGATGAATTGCTTGATTACGGTTTACATCCTTTTGAATTACCGGTCGGAGTTAATTTTAAAACTCATGAAGCAGCAAATGCGCCGTATACATTAGATCGTTTTGACGGATTTCCCGATGCCGCCGAGAGAAAAGGCGATGCTCACCTTTGTTCGCTGGCGAAAGCTTTACAATATCCCAATGTAGAATTGATGACCAATACCAAGGTCTTAAAAATCAATACCGATGATTCAGGAACCAAGGTTTCCGGAATTGTAACAGAACAAAATGGAAAGACTACAACATTGAGCGCAGATCTGGTGATACTTTCCGCCGGTGCTATTAATTCAGCAGCATTGCTTTTGGAAAGTAAAAATGAAAAATTTCCCAATGGCCTTGCCAATACTTCAGATCAGGTTGGAAGAAATTACATGTTTCACCAGAATACCGCTTTAGTGGCTTTATATACGAAACCCAATCCTACTAAGTTCGGAAAGACTTTTGGGATTAATGATTTTTACCACGCCAATAGAGGATATGACTTTCCTTTGGGGCATATTCAGATGCTGGGAAAATCGGATGAGCATCAGATTAAAGCAGATAGTCCTGTGGCAGCGCCTGGCTTTACTTTTGAATTAATGGCTGAACACGCCGTTGATTTCTGGCTTACCTCAGAAGATCTCCCGAATCCTGAAAACAGGGTAACGGTAGAAAACGGACAAATTAAAATCAGCTACAGTTCCAATAATGAAGAAGGACATCAGTTCCTGAAATCCGAACTCATCAAAGCATTGAAAGCTTCAGGAAAATTTGAAAGCTTTCTGTTTAAAGGAATTTATTTCAGCAAAGGAATGGATATTGCCTCACCCGCTCACCAGAACGGGACGACTAAGATGGGAACAGATCCGAAAACATCGGTAGTAGACACCTACTGCAAAACACATGATCTTGAAAATTTATACATCGTTGATGGCGGATTTTTTGTCTCCAGTGGTGCAGTAAATCCAGCTCTTACCATTATTGCAATGGCATTGAGGGTAGTAGATCATCTTAAAAATCATGTTTTGACATCATGAATTCCAAACTAGCCAAAATTATTATCGTCTTTTTATTAGCTTTCTTTACCGGAGTTAATTTTGTTGTATTTCCGGCATTGGGAACAGCTTTTACAGATTCCTCTCTTTTTGGGCTTTCATCCTCACAGTTTGGAAATTTATTTATTCCCCAGGTGATCTGTATTATTATTTCTTGCCTTGGAGCTCCTTTTTTGGTTAATAAATGCAGCCCAAAAGTTGTTTTGGCTATTGGATTATTATTAATGATTATATCGACCGGAGTCTTGTGGACGCTTCAGTTTTTCATCAATGATTCATCCTTGCTATTTCCGGTATTAATGATTTTGGTAGCATTTACGGGTTCTGGTTTTGGACTTTGCATCACCACTTTGAATCCACTGGCAGCAAGTTTATTTGAAAATAATAAATCTTCAGCCATCCTGATCCTACAGTTTCTGGTTGGTTTAGGAACATCTACCGCTCCACTGATGATGAATCTGATAGGAAATGTAAAAAACTGGATGTATGTTCCCGGATGCATATTTATTTTAGTAAGCATAGCGTTCACGGCCTTTTTATTATTGAAACTGGAGAAAGAAACGTTTTTCGAGCTTCCCGGGCATTTTAAGATTCCGCCAAAATTATGGCTGTTTTTTGTAACAATTGTTCTGTATGGCTGTACTGAAGGAACATTTGGTAGCTTTGGAGCCATCATTCTTAAAAATCAGGGACTTGATAATAATAAAGCCAGTCTGGGGCTATCCCTGTTTTGGGGAGGAATGGCTTTAAACCGTTTGCTTTTTGGGATTTTTTCAAAAAACAAAGATCTCTCTTATCTGTTCCTTTTTTCACCTTTAATCGTAGCCGGATTGCTTTTATTCTTACTGCTATACCCAAATGTAAATAGTATTGTATTAATGATGTTTTTGATTGGATTTTTTATGGGAAGTATATTTCCGGGATCTATTGGCTGGGGAACCGTAGAATTTCCCACACTCTCAGTAGTAGTTTCCGGGTTCCTGATGGCTGCCAACCAAGTGGGAACAGGAATTATTACCAATGTTTTGGGAAGTTTATCAAATCAAACCAACATTATTTTCCAATTTCTAATTGTTTGTATGATTCTTATCTGCCTTTTACTTTTCTATTTAAAGAGAAACTCCAAAATAAAAGAAGCCTTTTAAAGTGAATAGAAGTTGAGGTGTAGGTTTGAAAGTTGGAGTGTTTGAGAGGTTTAGAGTAAATGAGTTGAGAAGTGTTGTTAGTTGCTGGTTGCTAGTTCGTAGTAGTTAAGTTAACGAGTATTGTCTAATATATCTGAAGTCTTGGCTCTTGGTTCTTGGCTCTTGATTCTTAAGAGAAAAGTAAAACTGTCAATGATGCTTGATACAAATTCACCATTGACAATTCACTATCTACGCCAGAACTGTTTCAATTTCCGCAACAGTCTTAGAAAAATTTTCATCTTTCAATTGAGGAATCATCATTCCCTGGGATTTGAAAACCTCCACATCCGTAATCCCAATGAAACCGAATAAAGTTCTTAAATAATGCTCCATATTCTCGATAAGTCCGTTTTCATAAATCCCGCCAACAGCAAAATTTAAATATAATTTTTTGTTTTCAAGAAGACCTTTTGGTGTTCCGTCAGCATAAGAAAATGTTTTTCCGGCAACTGCAATACTGTCGATCCATGATTTTAAAGTGGAAGGAAATGTGAAATTATAAAAAGGAACACCAATAACGATAATATCAGCTTCCTGAATTTCCTTCAATGCTTCTTTAGAATATTTTGAAGCTTCCTTCTCTTCATCGTTCTTTTCTTCATCCGGAATCCTGGAGGCACTGAAATGATGAATTTCCAGATGGGGAATAGGGTTTAAAGCAAGATCACGGACACTAACTTTACTTTCAGGATTTTTATCCAATAATTGATTGATCACTACCTGAGAAAGCTTGTTGCTGACAGAGTTTTCTCCGCTGATGCTGGTTTGGATATTTAAAATGTTTGCCATTTTGTTTAAATTTTTCGTTTTTATTAATGCCAAAATTATTGTAAATTTACTTTCCAAAGTATATCAGTTACCTAAAGGAAAGTGAGAAAAATGGAAAAGCAACATAATCATAAAGATTGTATGCAGGCATTAAAGCCTGTCCGCGACACTTTAGATGTTATTAATGGAAAATGGAAACTCCAGATTATTATTTCTTTAAATGCAGGAAATAAGCGTTTTACAGAAATTGAAAGGAGTATTCCAAAGCTTACATCAAAAGTTTTAGCTAAAGAATTAAAAGAATTGGAACAAAACGGTCTTGTCGAAAGAATAATTAAAGACACGTATCCCGTAAGCATAGAATATTACCCTACACCATATACCAATACCTTACACTCTGTTGTAGAATCTCTAAAAGATTGGGGAGAAAACCACCGTAAACATATCTTCGGAACCCCAATAGAGACGGAAATAACTGGAAAAGCTAAATAAAGGCTCATTAACATTAACAAATCTGCTCAATCCGCAAAATCCGCACGAGATAAAAAATAATGCATTCCAGAAATCAATATCCCCATCAATTTTATCTTTGATGAATCCTCGCGCCTTAAAAATATCCAAAGAGTAATAATCTTGCGCCTTGTGTTTAACCAAAAACAACCCTAAAATCCTTTCTTACCCTACATCAACATTTTCAAACACCCATATCCCCTACATTTGTACCATAAATAAATCACAATGAAAACAGTATATCATAAAGCAGATTCAAGAGGTCACGCAGACCATGGTTGGCTAAACAGCTACCACACATTCAGTTTTGCCAATTATCAGAATAAAGACCGAATGAATTTTGGAGTGTTGAGAGTATTGAACGACGATACCGTTTCACAAGGAATGGGATTCGGGACACATCCACACAGGGATATGGAAATTATTTCTATCCCATTGGAAGGAGACCTGGAACATAAAGATTCAATGGGAACCACTGCTGTTATCAAGAAAGGAGAGATCCAGGTAATGAGTGCGGGAACCGGAGTAATGCACAGCGAATACAACAAAAATAAAGATGAAGCGGTGAAATTTCTGCAGATCTGGGTGTTTCCTAAAGAACAGAATGTAGAGCCTAGATATGATCAGAAAAGTATCAAAGAAGGTGAGAAAATTAATGGATTCCAACAAATCTTGTCTCCTAATAAAAATGATGACGGAGTCTGGATTCATCAGGATGCATGGTTTAATATTGCAAACTTCAAGGCAGGGAACGGCAAAAATTATATGCTTAATAAAAAAGGAAATGGGGTGTATGCTTTTGTTCTTAAAGGAAGTGCTAAAGTAGGAGACAGAATTCTGAATGAAAGAGACGGATTGGGCATCTGGGATACCCAAAGCTTTAACATTGAAGCTGTGGAAGACTCCGAGATCTTATTAATGGAAGTACCAATGGAATTACCGGCTTATCTTAAATAAAAATTTAAATTTGTACATTAAAAACAGATAAAGAACAATGAAAGTTTTAGCAATAGCAGGAAGCAATTCAGAAGCTTCAATGAACAGACAGTTGGTGGCCTACGCTTCATCACTTTTTGAAAATGCAGAAATAGAAGTAATAGACCTGAACCCTTTTGAAATGCCTATTTATAAGCATGAAAGAGAATTGGCAGGCGGAGTTCCTCAGGAAGCAAAGGATTTTGCGGCAAAAATAGACGGAGCCAGTCTTCTTTTGGTTTCATTACCGGAACACAACGGAACGTACTCTACAGCATTCAAAAATGTGTTCGACTGGGTATCCAGAATCAAAGACAGAACCGTATGGAATGAAATACCCATGTTGCTGATGTCCACATCCCCGGGAGGAAGAGGCGGAGCAGGAGTGTTAGAAGCTGCTTCCAAGCGTTTCCCTTTCCATGGTGGAAATATTGTGGAAACTTTCTCACTTCCTTTCTTTAATGACAACTTTGATAAAGCTGCACAAAAGATTTCTAATGAGGAGAAAGATAACGAATTAAACGACAAGATTAAAAAGATTGCAGCCATTGAAACGATCCTTGAAAAATAGAGTTTGGATATTAATTTAAAATTACTATTTTTGCAAAAAGAAAAAAGATGAAAATTCAGACCACTTTTAAAGAATGTTTCTCCGAAAAAGGGAAAACTGTGGGCTCTGAAATTCTGAGATAAAATAACGGCCGATAATCTACCAAGATTGTCGGCTTTTTTATTTTCTAAAATCGATATAAAAAGTAATTATAGAAATAAAATGTAGCAATATACAAATGTATCAATATACCAGTTTTTGGTTTTCCCAACAAGATGATTGTTACATTGTTAAACTGATACATTGCTACATTAATAAAATTATTAAACATGAGCAACACTTACAAATCAGCAGGCGTAGACAAAGAAGAAGGATACAAAACGGTTGACAAGATCAAAAAAGCGGTAGGCGAAACCCACAACTCAAATGTATTGAATCATTTAGGGAGTTTTGGAGCTTTTTATGAGATCGGAGGATATAAAAATCCTGTGCTTGTTTCAGGAACAGACGGAGTGGGAACGAAGCTGAAAGTAGCTTTGGATACCAAACAATACGATTCTATCGGGATCGACTGTTTTGCAATGTGTGCCAACGATATCCTTTGCCATGGTGCAAAACCTCTATTCTTCTTAGATTATCTGGCTTGCGGAAAGCTTGATTCAGAGATTGCTGCAGAGATTGTTCTTGGAATGGTGAAAGCTTGTAAGGACAACAACTGCGCATTGATTGGTGGTGAAACTGCTGAAATGCCGGGAATGTACAAACCTGGAGATTACGATGTTGCCGGATTCTGCGTAGGAATCGTTGAAAAAGATCAGATCATTGACGGTTCTACAATCAAGGCAGGAAATAAGATTATCGCATTACCAAGCTCAGGATTCCACTCTAACGGATTTTCATTAGTAAGAAAAGTATTCCCGAATTTTGAAGAAGAATTTGAAGGAAAACCTTTATACGAGACTCTTTTAGTACCTACAAGATTATATTACAAAGACATCCATAAAGTATTGGAGGAAGTAAAAGTGGCCGGTATTGCCCATATTACAGGTGGAGGTCTTTACGAAAACGTTCCAAGAATTATTCCTGAAGGTTTATGTGCTTCTATTGATGCTTCAAAAGTAAGGATTCCAAGTATCATGCTTGAGCTGGAAAAAAGAGGAGAAGTAAGCCGTGAAGAAATGTACGGAACCTTCAATATGGGAGTGGGGATGATCATCGTAGTAGATGCAGAACATGCCGAAAAAATTACTCACCTTTTAGATGATGCTTACGAAATCGGTGAGATCACACAGGGAAGCGAAAAAATAAATTTAGCAATATAACAGTTGATCAATGTACCAGTGTACCAATTAAATCCATTGTTACATTGTTAAACTGATACATTGTTACATTAATAATATGAAAAACATCGTTGTACTCGTTTCAGGATCCGGAACCAATCTGCAGAGAATCATAGATACCATCGAAAGTGGGGAGATCCAAAATGCAAAAGTATCTCTGGTAGTGGCAGACAGAGAATGTTACGGTCTTGAAAGAGCAAAAAAACATCATATAGAAAATATTCTGATCCCAAGAGGAAAGAATTTCATCAGTGAATTGGCGAATGTGATTCCAAAAAATACAGATCTTATTGTATTGGCAGGATTTCTATCCATTTTAAAATCTGAATTCTGTGAAAATTGGAGCGGAAAAATAATCAATATCCATCCTGCTTTACTGCCAAAATTTGGAGGAAAAGGAATGTGGGGACATCATGTTCATCATGCGGTGATTGAAGCTGGGGAAAAAGAAAGCGGAGCTACTGTACATTTTGTAACCCCGGGAATAGATGAGGGAGAAGCCATTCTTCAGAAATCATTTGAAGTAACAGCGGAAGATACCCCCGAAACCATTGCAGAGAAAGTACATCATATTGAATATGAGATATTTCCAAAAGCGATCAATAAAGTCTTGGGAAATTAAATAATAATGTACCATATAACAATTTAACAATGTACCAATTATACCCATTATTATATTGCTAGACTGTTACATTGATCCATTGTTACATTAAAAAGAAGAAATCTAAGTAAATAAAAAGTAAGACCGGGGGTGAAAGACCGGGCTACAGTTTGAAATAGCTGTAAAAAGTAAAAAATTGAAAGTAAAATGAGTAAAAAGAGAGTTTTAATCAGTGTTTCTGACAAAAGCGGATTGATCGAGTTCGCTCAGTTCTTGGAAGCCCGGAATTATGAGTTGATTTCTACAGGAGGAACGTTCAAACATTTGAAAGACGCTGGTTTAAATCCCATTCAGATTGATGAGGTAACCAATTTCCCTGAAATGTTGGACGGCAGAGTGAAAACCCTTCACCCGAAAGTTCACGGAGGTCTTTTAGCAGTCCGTTCCAATGATGAACACATGAAAACCGTTCAGGAACACGGAATTGATCTTATCGATATGGTGATCGTAAACCTTTACCCTTTCTTTGAGAATGTAAACAAAGACATTTCTTTACATGAGAAAGTAGAGTTTATCGACATCGGAGGCCCTTCAATGCTTCGTTCTGCCGCTAAAAACTTCGACTCTGTTACCGTAATTACTGATGTGGAAGATTATGCAACGGTAAGATTGGAAATGGAACAGAACGGTGATACTTACATCGAAACCCGTAAAAAGCTTGCAGGAAAAGTATTCAACCTTACTTCAGCGTACGACGGTGCTATTTCAAGAATGCTTTTAGATGAAGAATATCCTACCTATCTTAATGCTTCATACAAAAAAGCATCAGATTTAAGATACGGTGAAAACCCTCACCAGACCGCTGCTTACTACGTTTCTACATTTGAAAATGGGGCTATGAAAGATTTCGAACAGTTGGGTGGTAAAGAACTTTCTTTCAACAACCTTCGTGATATGGATCTTTGCTGGAAAGTAGTAACGGAATTCAAAGAAGAAATGGCTTGTTGCGCTGTGAAGCACTCTACACCTTGTGGAGTGGCGATCGGAACTTCGGCATTGGAAACCTACCAGAAAACTTTTGAATGTGACCCTGTTTCTATTTTTGGCGGAATTGTTGCAATGAACTACAAGATCGATGCAGCAACAGCTGAAGAACTGAACAAAACTTTCCTTGAAATTGTAATGGCTCCGGACTTTGATGAGGCAGCTCTTGAAGTTTTAAGAAAAAAGAAAAATCTAAGAATTATAAAAATCGTTAACCCTGTTTCTGACAAGCAAACATGGGTAAAGATCGATGGGGGTATCCTGGTTCAGGATAATGACAATCATTTCTCTGACGATATCAAAGTAGTAACAGAAGTACAGCCTTCAGAAGAGCAGAAAAAAGCCCTTCTTTTCTCCCAGAGAGTTGTGAAGTATGTAAAATCAAATGCTATTGTTGTTTCAAACGGTATTCAGGCCTTCGGAATCGGTGGCGGACAGGTGAACAGAATCTGGGCTACTGAACAGGCCATCGAAAGAGCAAAAGAAAAATTCACAGGAGATCTTGTTTTAGCTTCTGATGCATTTTTCCCTTTCCGTGATGTGGTAGATTTCTGCGCTAAGGAAGGAATCAAAGCAATCATCCAGCCAGGAGGAAGTGTAAAAGATGGAGACAGCATTGAGGCTGCTAATGAGCATGGTATCCCGATGATGTTTACCGGAGTTAGACATTTTCTACATTAATTAAAATAGAATTAAAAAATAATTGAGGATTGTATTTATAGCATTCAAAATTATATATTTGTAAAATAGACTAGATAATAAATAAGTATGAGAATATTAATCATAGGTGAAGGCGGTAGAGAATCTGCTCTAGCAGTAAAGCTTCAGAATGACTCAAGAATTTCTAAAATGTTTTTTGCTAACGGTAATGCTACCACCGATGTAATAGGGAAAAACGTTCATTTAACAGAGATTAAAGAACTAAGAGATTTTGCTATCAAAGAAAAGATAGATCTTACGATTGTAGGTCCTGAAGCACCTCTTGTAGCCGGGTTGAAGGATGAATTTAAAAAACACGATCTTAAGGTTTTCGGTCCCAACCAAAAAGTAGCAAGTCTGGAAGGAAGTAAAGCTTTCTCTAAGAAATTTATGCAGACCTATGATATCAAAACGGCTAAAGCTGTAGTATTTGATTCATACAATGATGCTAAAGAATATGTTCAGACACAGCAGTATCCTTTAGTGGTTAAGGCAAGTGGTTTGGCAGGTGGAAAAGGTGTTGTCATCTGTGACAACCTTGAAGAAGCCGAAGCTACGATTCACGACTTCATGATCAGAAGAATTTATGGAGATGCCGGGATCCGTCTGGTTATTGAAGAATATTTAGAAGGTTTTGAAGCTTCAATCATTGCATTCTCAAACGGGGAAAAGATTTTCCCTTGTGTGGCTGCAAAAGATTACAAAAAAGCCGGAAACGGTGATACAGGACCAAATACCGGTGGTATGGGATCTGTAGCCCCAAGCCCAGAGTTTACTCAGGAGCACTACGCTGATTTTGAAAAAAATATCTTACAAACTACCATCAATGGTCTTAAAGGAGAAGGATTCAGCTTCAAAGGAATGATTTTCTTCGGATTAATGGTGACTAAAAACGGAACTTACCTTCTTGAATACAACATGAGATTCGGAGATCCTGAAACTCAGGTATTGTTGGCATTAATGGAGAACAATCTTCTTGATGTGATTCAGGACTGTATGGACGGAAAAGACATCGAGCTTAAGTTTAAAGACGAAAAAGCGGTATGTCTTGTGATGTGCTCAGGAGGTTATCCTAGAAATATCGAAACAGGATACGAAATTGTAGGCGAGGACAAACTGAAACATTCAAAACTTCTTTATGCAGGTGCAGTGAGAAAAGGCGACAAAGTGGTTTCCAACGGAGGACGGGTTCTGAACGTGGTAGCTACCGGAGCTACTTATGACGATGCCCGCAAAAAGGTATACGAAGATGCAGCCCACATTCATTTTGATTACGGCTTCTACAGAGAAGACATCGGAAAGTTTTAAAATAAATCATGAAAAAAGATTTGGAACCTTTCCAAGTCTTTTTTTGTAAAACAGTCAATATTTAGATACCAGATCTAAG
>Ga0308164_10001551_pt1 | contig 26435 bp, 22 predicted proteins | sample PhyTR2_FD_201031 | JGI IMG/M metagenome (GOLD analysis project Ga0308164, IMG submission 201031) | Phyllosphere microbial communities from UC Gill Tract Community Farm, Albany, California, United States - DLSLT.R2 | ecosystem: Host-associated > Plants > Phyllosphere > Unclassified | place: USA... | reverse complement strand
TATTGCAGTTAATTATAGTTAATCGATATTTTCATTATATTTAGTAAAAATTAAAGCCAAAAAAAATCGATAAATATATTTTTCAAACAATATAACTATTGAAATTTTCTAATATTCAACACAAAAACAACGTCTTTTCTTTGCCGCTCGAGAACTTTATCCCCACACTGCGGCCTTAATGCTCGCCGTCGGCCCCCTACCCCCGTCCGACACACACTTATCGCCAACACACTCTATCTGGAGATTTCCCGATGGCCAGACGCTTGCTGCCTGTCGCTGCCGCCGTACTGACGTGCCTGATCAACTTCCCGGCTTCGGCTGCGGACCATCAGAACCCGTCGCCCGCAACGTCCGATGCGCTCCGTGCGCAGGTGGATGCCAAGCGCCAGCACCTTACCGGTGCTGACGCTCTGACCCAAAAACAACCGACTGGCGAGCAGGCCCTGCTGGATGCCCCTGTCGACACCGCAGATGCCCCCGTCGTGGATGAAAAAAAGCCGTGAGCGTTGCGTTGACTCAACCATCACTCAAGCCATTATCCGAGGAGTAGTACCGTGTCCATGATCAAACAAGGCCTGAGCCTGAGCGTTCTTGCGCTGAGCGTTGCCCAGGCAAGTGCGCTGTTGGCCGCCACCCCCATGACCGGCAACGAAGTCGAAGCTCGCGTCGGTGCGATGCTGGACAACATGACGCAATCGGAGAAGATCAATTTCTCTCGCGTCGACGACGGACGAATGATTCCCAAGCTGGACAAGTTCGGCCTGCAAGGCACTGTGGCCTATGACTCGTCGATGGGTGTTCTGGTCGGCGGCAAGACGTTCGGCGCGCAGTACCCGTCGCCATCGGCACTGGCTGCGACCTGGAGCATCAACCGGGCCAAGGAGTTCGGTCTGGCGATCGGCTATGAAACTCGCATTGCAGGCGGCCAGCAGATGCTGTCTCCGGCCATCAACCTGTATCGCACGCCGTTCAACGGGCGCTCCGCCGAGTACATGAGTGGCGAGGATCCTTTCCTCGGTGCAGTGCTGGCGCCTGCGGTCACCAACGGTATTCAGGTGCAGGGCGTGCAGGCCGCCGCCAAGCATTACCTGATGAACGAACAGGAAGCCAACCGGCATTATCTGGATGTGAAGATCGACGAGCGCGCCATGCAGGAGCTGTATCTGCCGGGCTTCGAGTCGCTGGTCAAGAACGCCAACATTGCCTCGGTCATGTGCGGCTATAACAAGATCAACGGCGAGTACGCCTGCGAGAACCACCACCTGATCACCGACATTCTGAAAGGCCAGTGGGGCTTTCAGGGCAATGTCATGAGCGACTTCAACTCGGTTCAGGACGCGTTCAAGGGCGCCTGGGCAGGCACTGACATCGACATGCCGAGCGGCCTGCAGTTTACCGAAGCCAAACTGCTGCCTTACGTCTGGAATGGCCAGTTGCACCAGAACGTGATCGACGACAAGGTCCGCCGCAACCTCAGGGCGCTGGTGAGCTACGGCTTCGACAAGGGCATCAATAAGGCGCAGCCATTGGTGCATCGCGAATACGGTCAGGTCGCTGCGCTGAACGTGGCCCGGGAATCCATCGTGCTGCTGCGCAACGAACCGGTGGATGGACAAAAGCCGCTGCTGCCGCTGGCGAAGAATGCGAAAATTGCCGTCATCGGCGATCTGGCCGTTCAACCACCGACGTCGCCATTCGGGACCGCCTACTCCGTTCCGAGCAGCTACGTCACCGAGCTCAGTGGCCTGAAGCAACTGGCGTCGAACACGACCAATGTCGACTACATCAGCCAGATGAGCCTGAACCCGAAGTCCTCGGTCTGGTATCAACCGGGCAGTGACAAACAGGCCATCAGCAACACAGGCGTCAAGGCCGAGTACTACGGCAACACGAACCTGTCGGGCGATCCGGTCGCCACGCGCATCGAGCCGGGCGTCAACCTGGACTGGATCACCAGCAGCAACGTGACCGATAACGGCACCAGCACCGTCAGCGGTTTCAACCCGGCTGCAGGCGCGTTCTCCGCCCGTTTCACCGGCAAGATCAAACCCACCATCACCGGCCCGCATGTGTTCAAGGTCCGGGCCGACGGCGCATACAAGCTGTGGATCAACGATGAGTTGGTGGCCGAAGACGAAGGCGGACAGGTCTCGTTCGACCTGATCCCGGTCGTGCCTCGCACCGTCAAGACTGCCAGCCTGAAAGCCGGCAGCGAGTACAACGTGCGCCTGGAATATCGCCGACTCAAAGGCAACTTCACGCCAGTCCTGGGCGGCATGAATGGCGTTCAGATGAGCTGGGCGTCGCTGCGTGCGCCGAAAAACCTGGCCGACTACGACGCCGTGGTCGTCGCCGCAGGCAGCAACTTCGAATACGAAGGCGAGTCCCTCGACCATCCGTTCGAGCTGCCGCAGTTCCAGTCCGAGCTGATCAGCTTCGTGCAGAAAGCCAACCCGAAGACCATTGTGGTGATGCATGGCGGCGGCGGCATGGACATGCAGCCGTGGGCCAACAAGGTTGCAGCGTCGTTGCATGCCTGGTTCCCTGGCCAGCAAGGCGGTCAGGCACTGGCTGAAATCCTGTTCGGCAAGGTCAACCCGTCCGGCAAGCTGCCGATCACCCTGGACAAGAAGGCCGAGGACAACCCGAGCTACGCGTCGTACAAGGATCCTGTGCCGTACTATTTCAGCAGTGCCAACCCGCCCACTGAAATGACCTACAGCGAGGGTCTGTATCTGGGCTATCGCGGCTACGACAAGAAGCACACCAAACCGCTGTATCCGTTTGGCTTCGGCTTGTCTTACACGACGTATGAGTACAGCGACCTGAAACTGTCGAGCAACGTGCTGGCACCCGGTTCGACCATCAACGCGACGTTCACGATCACCAAGGCCGGGTTCGAAGTTGCTCAGTTGTATGTGCAACCGTCGAAGCCGCAGGTTGATCGTCCCGAGAAGGAACTCAAAGGCTTCTCCAAGGTTTACCTGAAGCCGGGCGAAAGCAAGACCGTCACCATTGCGCTGGACTCGCGTTCGTTCGCCTACTACTCGCCGGATTCGGTGAGCTGGAACGTCGATCCGGGCAAGTTCAAGGTGCTGGTCGGCAAGGACTCGGAAAATTTGGCTCTGAATCGCACCGTCGTCGCGCTCTACCCGGAGCAACTGACCACGCGTGATTCCAACCCTCTCCCCGTTCCGCTGCGCAAGGCCGTACAGGTCAAGCCGGAACAGGCTTACTGACAGGCAGCAATCGGTGGCCTTCGCGGCCACCGATTGCCAACCGGCTGCACAGCATCTTCTCTACTGGCGTACCCGCAGGTCCGACACCATTCGGTCGAGGAACCGGTTGAATGCACCTTCGATGTCCACGTCGGCCCGTGAACGAAGCCATTGGATCTGCATCCCGTCCATCATCGACGCCAGCTCGATACTGACCTGTTTCACGTCGATGTCCTCACGCACTTCGCCCGCCTGCACCAGCAGCTTCAACTGCGCCTGCAGATGGCTGTGGACAATATGAAAACGCTCGCAGAACCATCGATGCGCCGGATGAGTAACTGACAGGCTTTCGGTGTTGATGATCATCAGCGCCTGACTGACAGACGCATCTTCAATGCTGAATCGCATGATGAATCGCAGAAACGCGACAAAGCCTTCCAGCGTTGCCACCTGCTCGGCGTCCTGCAACCGTGTCGAGATGTACTGATCCCGATGGTCGAGCACCGCTTGCAGCAACGCCAGTTTGTTGGGGAAATGGTGAAGCAATCCGACCTGGGAAATACCCGCCACCTTGGCGATGTTCGACAGCGACGCACCGGCGAAGCCATCGCGGGCAAAGATCACCAGCGCTGCCTTGATGATATCGACCTTACGCAAATCGCCTTTCGGGATACGACGACGTTTGGCGGCTGGCGCTACGGCGGGATCGGGCACGTTTTCGGACATGATGAATTCGTTTACTTCACGTTTGAGTCGACAGAAGCATACAGGCACCGCACCCGGTACGCATGTGCACGAGAGCGTCCGGCTTACGGTTCGCCATCCCAATAGTCCACATTCAGATCGACCCGCTGCCTGGCTACGAAAGCAGCGCCTTCACCGGACGCCATGGCCTGGTACTTGCCGGAGTCGGGGTACTCGCAGATCTCGGGTTTTTCACGGGTGCTGATCGACAGGTATTTCAGAGGTGATAACGAGGTATTGATGATCTGGTGAGGGTACTGCGGCCCCGGCGGGATGAAGATCACATCGCCAGTCTTGATCGGCAACATCTGGTCTGCAACCCGCAGGCTGCCTTCACCTTCGATGACAATGAACATTTCCTCCTGCGCATGATGAAAATGATAAGGGCAGGAGCGCTTGCCCGGCGCAACGATATCGATCGAAGCGCCCAACTTGCTGGCGGCCGTTCCCGTTGCCAACTGCCCTGCCAGACTTTCATACAACGGGTCGCGAACCTGCTTTTCAAGCGAGACCTCATTGAAGTTGCGGATCAAGCGGGAAGCCAGTTCAAGCGAGGTGTCATGTGTCATTGCCGTACAGCCCGAGACAGTCGAGAAGTAGTCATCTTAGACCATCAAGTTGCCCAGCATCCGTCAACTTTATGCCGTCAAAATATCAACCTTCGTCTTTTAAAACGTTATAAATTACGACCAAAGTCCAAATAAAAAATATTTAAAAACAGACAGTTAATAAAATTATTTCACAATATTTCGAATAGTTAACGCTCGCCCCTCAAGTTCACCAAGGCACAGTCGAAACCATGATATCTAAATGGCATCACTTAAAAATTTTGAACACTGTTGCTCTTCTCACAAAAAAAATCATCGGACTGCCAGGGAGGCAAGTTTCAGGACTGACACCATGCTCAACAAGCTCAGCATTTCGCAGAAGCTTTACTTCAGCTTTATCGCTATCGTCGTGCTTATCGCCGTTCTGGTGGCCAGTGCCTACAGGGGATTCGAGGAGGTCGAAGACGCTACCAACAGTAATGTTCACACCTATCAGGTGCTCAGTGAAGCGCAGTTGGCTCTGGAACAGCTGATTAACATCGAGACCGGCATGCGCGGTTTTGTCATTGCCTCGAAAGATGCTTTTCTCGAGCCACTTGTCGCGGGCGAAAAGCGCTTCAGCGAAGAACTCGATGCGCTCAAACGGCTGACCGCTGACAACCCCGAACAACAGCGACGCCTCGCCTCGCTGGGAGACACTTACAAGCGCTGGCTTGAAGATGACGTCAACGCCATCGTTGCCATGCGCAGGGACCTGACTGCACGCAATCTGCCTGATGATGAACTGGACAAGCGCATCACCTCCGGTGCCGACAAGGCCAAGATGGACAGCATGCGTGCAACCCTGGCCGAAATCAGCGCCGCGGAAAACGTGCTGCTGGTCGTCAGAACCCAGAACATGGTCGACGCCAAACACTTCGCACTGCTGATCCTGATATGCGGCGGCATTGCGGCCGCGCTCCTTTCCGCCATTCTGGCAACGGTACTGGGCCGCAGCACCACAGCACGTCTGCAATTGGCCATCGACGCCGCCACAGCGATTGCCGATGGCAGGCTGGACACGGTCATCGACACCAGCAGCCATGACGAATTGCCCAAAGCCTTCGACCGGATGCAGAAGCGCCTGCGCGAGATGATTCAACAGATCAGCCAGGCATCGAACCAACTGGTGGTGTCTGTGCAGCAGATTTCCGGTGCATCCGAGCAACTGTCCGGCGCCATTCAGGAGCAGTCGACCTCGGCTTCGATGATGGCCGCCACCATCGAAGAGCTGACCGTCAGCATTCACCATGTTTCCGAGAACGCCGACGAGGCCCACCAGATCGCCAGCCGTTCGGGTGAGCAATCCAAAGAGGGCGCGCAGGTCATCGAAAATACGCTGTCGAGCATGAACGGCATTGCCAGGACCGTGCAGCATTCATCGACGCAGGTTTCAGGCCTGGGCCAGCACTCTGAGCATATCTCGTCGATTATCAGCGTGATCCAGGGTATCGCCGACCAGACCAACCTGCTGGCGCTCAACGCCGCCATCGAAGCAGCACGGGCTGGCGAACAGGGACGCGGGTTTGCCGTCGTGGCCGACGAGGTACGCCTGTTGGCGCAGAACACTGGCAAATCGACCAAGGAGATTGCCGGCATGATCGAGAAAATCCAGGCCGGTGTCAGAGAGACCGTCGAGAGCATGCGCAGCGGCGTGCTGGAAGTGAACAACGGCGTGGAAATGGCAGGCAACGCCGGCCAGGCGATTATCGAAATCCGCGACAGCTCCAGCAAGGTGCTGCATGTGGTGGACCAGATATCCTTTGCGTTGCGCGAGCAAACCGTCGCCAGCCAGGATGTCGCTCGTAGCGTGGAGCGTTCCGCACAAATGGCAGAACAGAACAACATGTCCGTTCAGGAACTGCTCAAGACCAGCGGTGGATTGAAAAATCTCGCGACCAGTCTGCAACAGGAAGTGGGCAGGTTCCGGTTGTAAGACTGATTGCCGAACAAGTGCTGAACTCTCTTCCGCCCGGAGGGCGTGGGGGCTCTCGCAGGTTACAACGGCAGCGATGGGCTGCGCAGCGGCCCCGGGTTGCATCTGACATACCGTGTGTGCAGGTCTTGCTGCCGGTTCCCGGCAGATCGCCGGCAAGCCGCCTCCCACAGTACGGTGTCTGCGACAGCGCTGAGTCGGAAATGGGCGAGGCCTCTTCACAAAACTTCGCCGAGCCAGTCAGCGGTTTTTGCCTGATCAGGACATCCCGTGTCTTCAGCTGGATTTCGTGCCTGACTCCCGCGCAACACGACCACGCCCGGCCGACCTGAGCGGCACGCTGGCACCATGTTCCTGCCACCAGATCGTCAGCGCTTCCATGGTCGGCGCCAGCCCGCGGGCCTTTTCGGTGATTTCATATTCCACGCGCGGCGGCACTTCGGCGAACACGGTGCGCGTCAACAGCCCGTCTGCCTCAAGCTCGCGCAGTTGCGCGGTCAGCATATGCTGGGTGATGCCGGGAATGGCCTTGCGCAGCTCGCCAAAGCGATAGATACGCTGATTGATCAGCCACATGATTTCCAGTTTCCATTTGCCTGACAGCAATGAGAATGCGCGGCGCATTTCTTCATGCATGTTGAGTTCGGCAGGTTTGTCCGTCCGGTTTTCCATATCAGGCACCCTTGAGTTCATTGCGCTCACGACGCAGACGCCAGATGACAGCGAACCTGCCATTGCTCGGCGGCAAGCTCTGTAGGCAACAGCGCCTGAGGACGCTCACATCCAGCGGTCGCTTTCGGACAGCGATCACGGAAATAGCAGCCGGTGGGCAGGTTCCGGTTGCCGGGCAGTTCGGTCGGTGCAGAAGCTTGCGCATCGTCTATCGGAACGCCCAACCGAGGCACGGCGTCGAGCAGCAACTGCGTGTAGGGATGCCGGGGACGTTCGAGCACCTGCGAGGCGCTGCCCAGTTCGACAATCTGCCCGAGATACATCACCGCCACGCGATCTGCCATGTGGCGGACGACGGACACGTTGTGCGAAATCAGAATGTAGGTCAGCTCGCGCGCGCGCTGCAGCTCGCTGAGCAGGTTGAGGATCTGCGCCTGAACGGAGATATCCAGCGCCGAGGTCGGCTCATCGAGCACGATGATGTCCGGGTTGGACGACAGCGCCCGGGCAATGGCGATGCGCTGACGCTGTCCGCCTGAAAACTGGTGGGGAAAGCGGTCCATGTATTCAGGACGAATCCCGACCTGCGCAGCGACCTTTGCCGCAATCTCGCGCATGTCACGGCGCGGGGCAGCACGCTGGACGAACAGTGGCTCGGTAATGATCTTCCAGACAGGCAATCGGGGATCGAGCGACGACTGGGGATCCTGAAACACGATCTGCACATTGCTGCTGCGCTCACGCGGATTGTTGTACGCCCAGTTCAAGGTTCCCGAAGTCGGCTTGATCAGCCCCATCAGCAGTTGCGCAAGGGTGCTTTTGCCGCAGCCGGATTCGCCGACGACGCCAAGCGTTTTACCCGCCCGCACCTCGATGTCGATGCCATTCAAGGCATGTGCAACGGCCTTGGGCCTGCCCAGCCAGTCGTTGCCCATCGGGTAATGAACCCGGACATCGTTCAGCCCCAGAATGGCAGCGCCTTCAGGTCCTGAAGAAATGGATGCAGGTGCAGTCATGACAGCGACTCCTGAGCAACGGAATGGGATGGCACGCTCAGCCAGCAGGCGCTTTTGCGATCAGTTGCCTCATCAATGGTCTGCATGGGCGGTCGCTGAGCGCATGGGTCCATGGCGAAACTGCAGCGATCCCTGAAGGTACAACCCTGTGGCAGCGCCGACAGGTTCGGCACCTGGCCCGGAATGGTCATCAGGTCCTGACCCGGACTGACCTGTTCCGGCAGGCCGCTCAGCAACCCCTTGGTGTAGGGATGGCGAGGATCGGCCATCACCTCGCGGGTAACGCCCTGCTCCACCACCGCGCCGGTGTACATCACATAGACCCGGTCACAGAACTGCGAAACCAGCGCCATGTCATGGGTAATCAACAGAATGGCGGTGCCTCGCTGACGGGCCTTTTCACGAAGCAGCAACAGCACCTGGCGTTGCACCGTGACGTCCAGCGCCGTGGTCGGCTCGTCGGCGATCAGCAACTGAGGATCGCAGGAAAACGCCAGCGCAATCATCACCCGCTGACGCATGCCGCCGGACAGCTCGAACGGATAACTCTTCATGACTTGCTCGGGATCGGCAATGTGCATGTCGCGCAGCAGGCTTACCGCCTTTTCATGGGCCTGGGCCTTGTTCAACTGTTGGTGATGGATGATCACGTCCAGCATCTGGCGGCCGATGCGCCGGGTCGGGTTCAACGCGGTCATGGGCTCCTGAAAGATCATCGCGGCATCTCGCCCACGCACTTTCAACAGATCACGTTCGGCAGCCGCCAACATGTCGCGCCCCAGAATGGTCAGCGATCCGCTTTTGACCTGATAGGAGCGCTCGGGCAGCAGGCGCAGGCTAAGCATCGCAGTGACGGACTTACCTGAACCGGACTCGCCGATGACGCCCACGATCTCGCCCGGTTTGACGTGCAGCGACACGCCGTTCAACGCTTTGACCGTGCCCTTGTAAGCAGGAAATTCAATGCTGAGATTATCGATGGTCAGCACAGGCTGCGTCGCGCCCGAGGTGATAGCTGTCTGAGTCTGCATGGTCATTTCCCCTGCTGCCGTGGATCCAGCAGATCCCGGATACCGTCGCCCAACAGATTGAACCCCGTGGCGGTGATCAGAATCGCGATACCGGGAAACGTCGAATACCACCATTGGTCGAGGATGTAATTGCGGCCCGTTGCAACCATCGCGCCCCACTCTGCAGTGGGTTGCTGCGCGCCGAGGCCGATGAAGCCCAGCGCTGAAGCCATCAGGATTGCGCCGCCGATGTCGAGACTGAGCTGCACCAGCAAAGGCGGCATGGCATTACGCGCCACGTGCCAACTGACCATGTGCCAGCGTCCGGCGCCGAAAGTCTCGGCTGCCTTGACGTAGCCCATCTGACGAATGCTCAACGCCTGCCCTCGCGCCAGACGCACATAGAACGGGATCCGCACCAGCGTGATCGCCAGCATGGCGTTGAACAGACTCGGGCCGAGCGCGGCCGCCAGGGCCATGATCAGCACCAGCGAAGGCACTGACAGCATGATGTCCATGAGACGCATGATCAGGCTGTCGAAACGTCCGCCGATGATCCCCGACAGACAACCCAGCAGCCCGCCCATAAAGCACGACGCAAAGGCCACGAACAGGCCCACGCCCACCGATTGCTGACTGCCGTACAGCACCCGACTGAACAGATCCCGCCCCACTTCATCGGTGCCGAACCAGTGCGCAGCCGAAGGCGCGGCCAGACGTTGGGTGAGGTTCAGTGCATTGGGATCATGCGGCGCCAGCCACGGCGCGAACAGCATCACCATCAGGACTAGAAACGTGATCAGAAGTCCGGCCATGGTCAGCGGACTGCGTCCGATCTGATGGACAAGCCAGGCGAATTTTTCCCGCCAGTCATTGGACTTGAGCAACGGCGAGACGATGGGTGCGGCAACAGGACTGGACATTTCAGTTGACCTCGCCAATACGGGGATCGACCAGGCGATACAACAGATCGATCACCATATTGAGCAGTACATAGATGAACGACACGAGGATGGCGAAGCCCATCACCGCCGGGAAATCCAGTGACTGGATCGACTTGACGACGTAAGCCCCCATGCCCGGCCAGGCGAACACGGTCTCGGTGAGGACTGCGCCATACAGCAAGTCACCCAGGGTAAGCCCCAGCACCGTGATCGACGGAATCAACGCATTCGGCAGCGCGTGTCTCAGAATCACCGACCACTTGGAAAGTCCGTAGGCCCGGGCCGTGCGAATGTAGTCTTCGCCCAGTTGATCGAGCATGGCCGAGCGGATCTGGCGCGCCACGATGCCGAGGTTGACGAACCCCAGCGTGATCGCCGGAAGAATCAGGTGTTTCAGCGCGTTGAAGAACAGCGCGGTATCGCCCGCCAGCAGCGTATCAATGAGATAGAAGCCCGTGAACGTAGGCGGCGGTTGCAGCCCTTCGTCGAGACGTCCGCTGCCCGGCAGCCAGTTCAAATGACCGTAGAACAGCACGATCAGCCCCAGCCCCAGCCAGAACGCCGGAGTAGAGATGCCGGTGACCGCCAGCGTTCGTGCCACCTGATCGATGAATCGGTTGTGGTACACCGCCGACAGCACACCCAACGGGACACCCACGAGAATCGACAGGGTCAGGGCCACCAGCGCCAGCTCAAGGGTCGCCGGAAAGAACGCCTGAAGGTCTTCAAGCACAGGACGGTTGGTACGGATCGATGTGCCCAGATCACCGTGCAGCAGATCGAGCATGTAGCGGCCGTACTGCTGATAGAGAGGCAGATCAAGCCCCAGTTGGTGGCGAATGTTTTCCACGATTGCATCGGTCGCCCGGTCACCGGCGATCAAACGGGCTGGATCGCCAGGGATCAGGTGGGATATCGAAAACGTGATCAACGACACGCCAAACACCACGAGCAGAAGACCGCCCACGCGTTTGCGCAAGATATTCAGGAAGGCCATCAGGCACCTCGGTACACGTACAGTGGGCAGAGCAAAACGTTTCGCGAACACCACGCTGCCGTGACCTCGCCATTCCGGCCAGGTCACGCGCGCACAGTGTTTACGAGAGCGGACTTACTTGGTGATGGTCCCGACGTTGAACACCTGTTCCAGCATCGGATTGAACACATAGCCTTTGACCTTATCGCTCATCGGCACGGTGTAGGCCTTCTGATAGAGATAGGCGTACACGCTGTCAGCCAGCACGATCTTCTGCGCCTGCTGATAGAGTTCGATACGCTTGCCCATGTCCAGCGTGGTTGCGGACTCACGAATCAGTTTGTCGACCGCAGGGTTCTCGTACATCGAGCGATTACCCGCCAGCCCCTTGAGCCTGGAATCGAAAAAGAAGTTCATGAACATGTAGGGGTCGGCGAAGTCCGGGCTCCACGAGCCGATGGCCACGTCGAAGTCACCTTTGCCCAACCGCTCGCGCATGCTGGCGTTGGCCAGTTTTTCCATCTTGAGGTTAACGCCGAGCGACTGCAGCCCGGCCTGCAAGGTCAGGCCGATCGGCTCCCAGTTGGGGTCCTTGTCGGAATACATGAACGACAGGTTGCTCAGCTTGGGCGAGACTTTGGCCAGATCGGCTTTCGCCTTGGCAAGGTCCTGCTGCATGGGCGCCAGCTTTTCATCGTAGGCCCACATGCCCTGCGGAATGGGACCGTTGAGCGGCTTGGCCTTGCCGCCCAGAATCCCGGTGATGATGCCGTTGTAATCCAGCGACTCGATCACCGCGCGGCGCGCATCAGGGTTGCTCATCGGGCCTTTCTGGGTGTTGAGGTACAGCAGCGTGACCCGCAGCGAAGGGAAATCGCCGATCACCACGCCTGACTTCTTGCTCAACGCTGCCAGTTGGTCCTCCGGCATGTCTTCGACGATGTCGAGGTCGCCGTGCTCCAGTTGCAGCCTGCGCACCGACGCCTCACCGATGATCTTGATCACCACCTTTTGCAGGGTGGGTTTGGGCCCTGCGTAATAGCTGTTCTGTTCCATCGTCAGCGTCTGGCCTTTTTGCCAGTTGGTCAGCTTGAACGCGCCCGACCCTGCGGTGTGGGTCGAGAGGTAGGCTTCGGCGCCTTCGGCATGTCTGGCAGCAGCCGGATTGACGATGGCAGCGCCGTTGTGGGCCAGTGTCGAGAGGAACGGTGCGTAAGGCGCGGTCAGTACGAAGCGCACCGTCATGGGGTCAACCACCGAGACTGTCATGTCCTCGGGAAAGGCGCCGGACGGACCCTGCTTGAGCTTCATTACCCGGTCGAACGAGAACTTGACCGCCTCGGCATTCACCTCCGAGCCGTCATCGAATTTATTGCCCGGTTTGAGCTTGAACTCCCAAGTCAGACCGTCTGCCGATGTCGTCCAGGTGCTGGCCAGTTCTCCCTGAACCTCGGTGCTGCCCTTGCCGTTCTCAACCTTGTAGGTCACCAGCCGCTGATAGGCCGGATAGGTCACGGTCCAGTCGTTGTTGTCGATGGTCACGGCAGGGTCGAGGGTCTGTGGATCGGCCGGTTTGCCGATCATCAGCGTGTCCTGAGCGACGGCGGCGCTGGCAGACTGCCAGGTGCCCAGCCCCATGGCTGTGACAACCAGGGCGAGTACCAGATTCTTGGGTTTAACGATGGAGTTCATGCCGGTTCCTTGATCATTCGATAGGGAAGTTCGTCGGTTTTTTATTGAAGCTATACCGGGCAGTAAAAAAGACGCCTGACGGCCTCTGTGTTTGCTCATGACGCTGATAGTGATTGCCGGGATTCTTTGGCGCCCCGTCGGTTTTCACGGTCTTTGATTCAATGTGCAGGTGCGACCGAAACGTCATCGATCAAGGGATAATCATCCGCACCGGGTAATTCGTAATGCCACCATTCGCTGTCGATGTAGGTGAACCCCGCCGACAGCATGATGCCCAGCAGCAGCAGGCGATTGCGCTGCACCTCAACGGGGAGGTCTGCATGAAACTGGTGGGACTTCTCGCGCATGTCATCGAAACCGGTGCCCATGTCCAGCGCCTCACCCGAGGCATCGACCAGGGTCAGGTCCACTGCAACACCACGCGTGTGGTGCGAGCCAAGGCCGGGGTCTCTGACGTATTCCGAGTTCGGCAGCGCGTCCCACAGCAGGTATTGGGCGTAGGCCGGACGGTAGGCATCGAAGATGCGCAGCGTCAGACCGGCCTGTCGGGCCAGATCACTCGCCCTGCGCAGGCAGACTTCCGCATCGCGGTGCAACAGGCAGCGCGAATCCTGATAGATGCGTTTGCCCGCCAGGTTGTCGGCGCTGGCGTAGATAAGATCGATCTCGACCTGAAGCGCCTGGGCGTCGACTTCGATCAGGGGATTGTTATTCACTCGGCAACTCCGAAGCCTGCAATGGCAATGAAATGGAACTCAATCGAACTGACCAAACAGCTTTTGCAACTCGCGGTTTTTGGCCAGTCGCTCATCAAGGCGATTGCCATAACTTTCCGCCACCGCCGACACCATCAGATTGAGCAAAGAGGCCAAGGGTGCCAGCGAGTCCCAAAACTGTCCGACGTCCATATCAAGCTGCAATAAATCCGTGGGGTAATCCCGCGCCCAGGGACATTGAAAATCGGTAATAAAGGCCAAGGGCAGATTTCGCTGTCCGGCCACTTCGCAAAAGGTGCGAGCCACGGCCGAATACATACGAAAGTCGGCAATCACGGCATACGGATTATCGAATCCGGAATTGAGCGATTCGGCATATGTTCCAGACAACCCATCCACGTAATAAACCTTGGGCCTGATGTATTCCAGATGACTGAAAAACGCATTGAGAATGCCGCGCGTGGTTTGAATACCCACGATGAACACCGCATCCGCGCTCGACAATCGCTCGACAATTTTCGCGAACACCTCACCCCGGGCCAGCGCATACACGCGCTGAATGGCCTCGACTTCGCGCTTCATCGACCTTTCGAGCGTGTCCCCATGACTGGCTTCTTCCCGGAAGGCGCCGAGTCGATCGGTCAGTACCCAGAGCCCGCCCTCATCGCCTCTCAAACTGCGCTTCACGTCATCAATGTTGCGATAACCCAATGAACGCAGGAAACGCCCTACCGATATGCCGGTCGTGCCCGCCTGCAACGCGATGCTGTCAGCGGTCTCGAAAGGCAACTTCTGCGGATTGGCCAACAGATAACCCGCGATCCTTTTTCCAGTGGGTGTCAGGTCCGCGAACTGCTGTTCAAGCGTTTCCAGAAAGCTGGGTTTTTCCATCACGTCTTCCGTCGCTCTGACAGGCAAGTGAAACCAGGAATGTTACCAATCGATCAAAAACCGCAACGCTGTTATCAACATAACATAGACATTTCGTGACGGTACAACGCTTTTTTCAATACGTTTTAATTTAGTGATAATGACGCTTCACACCGGTGCACACTTATCCAGCATGCACTTTCATCGGGCGTTTTATTGCGCATCAAAAAAGATAAACTGCGTCGGCTTTTCACCACTAACTATTTGATATTAATCAATGGTCAGGTTTTACATACCAGGCGTCTTTAATTCATCTTACTTGTCACATTTCATCCAGACCCATCTCCTCGCTGCGGTTAGCTCCCTATCAATTATCAGGGTGCTCATCGGCTGCGACGATTCGCCACACTCGGTCGATGCTTGAAAAGTCGGGGCAGTGATAGAGTTGCGCCCCATGAAAATAACCCGTGATCAAAGGTCGCTTATTGCATGGACGCTCTACGCCAGCGTCCTGCTGAGCCTTTTTTTCTGCGGTTTGCATCACGGACAAATGGGCGGTCTGGCGCTCAGCGGTCTGAACGGGGGTTACTGTTCGCTGGATGGCTCAGGCAGCGCGGGCCTGGACGCCAGCGAGTCTGATCAGAAGCGGCACGCTCTCCCCCAACTGTCCTGCCCGGTGTGTTCCTCCTTCACTGTGCTGACGGCCAGCCACGCCTGCGACTGGATGCTGAATCTGGCTCCGGCAAAAAGCATTTCACCGATCACCGTCCGCTCCTGGGCACAGCCGCCTCCACGCTACCTGTGGCCCGCCGTCAGCCCTCGCTCGCCTCCTCTTCCACTCCTCGCTGTGTGACTTGACCCAACCTGAACCCTCGGGCGCGCTTGTGCGTGCGCGTTGGGGGCAGCGTCACTTTTTTGCGTGGAATACGCCGCTCATGAAAACAACCCGTGCCTCATACCCTGCATCGCCCGTCATGCTGTCCTGCCTTTTTGCCTTCACGCCGCTCAGTGAGGCAATCGCCGAAACCCGTGGCAGCGCGGACTCAGTCGTTACGCTCGGTGCCGTAGACGTTTCAGCAGGCCAGAACGGCCCGTTGGCCAGCCGCAATATCCTCAGCTCAGTCGATGTGCTGGGTGCTGACATCCTCGAAAAACAGCCCGTGCACTACAGCTGGGAACTCTTCGGTCGCGTTCCAGGAGTGATGCTGACGCAGTTCAACCAGGGCACCACTTCGGGCAAGCTCTCGTTTCGCGGCTTCAATGGCGAAGGGGAAGTCAACGCGGTCAAACTGTTGATCGATGGCATTCCGAGTAACACTAATGACGGCAACATGCCGTTCATTGACATGATCTTTCCGCTGGAAATCGACAGCATCGAAGTGGTGCGCGGCACCAATGACCCGCGATACGGCCTGCACAACATCGCCGGTAACGCGAGCATCAACACCCGCCAGGGCGGTAACGACGGCAAACTTCGATTGCGCTACGGCAGTTTCGATACCCGCGAACTGCAACTGGTCAAAGGCGTCGAGCAAGGCAACTGGAGCCAGAACTACTCGTTCAGCTATCAGGGCAGCGAGGGTTATCGCAATCACGCTGACGCCGAACGCATGAGCTTTTCCGGTAAGTGGTTTTACACCGCCGACGATGAAAGCTGGCGCGCGGGTCTCACTGCCCGTCACTACAGGGTGGATGCCGACGAGGCTGGTTACTTGAGCCGGCGCGACGCGCGCGACCATGCTCGCCAGTCCTACGCCAACAACGCCACTGACACCGGCGAGCGTGAAATGAACCAGCTCGGCCTGCATCTGGACGCGACGCTGTCAGAGACGTTGAGCTGGGCCAGCAAAGCCTATGTGAACACCTTCGAAGACCGACGCTGGACGCAATACTGGCGCACCTCGTCGCAACAGGAGCGCTACAGCGACGAGACGCAATATGGCGCGCTGAGCAGCCTGACCTGGCGTCCCGAGGTCGAACATCTGTACGCCTTCGCGCTTGAAGGTGGCGCAGAAGTGCAGCGTCAGGAGAACCAGAGCCTCAGGTATCGAACCCTGCAACGTTCGCGGCTGGCGCAGACGCGCGACCAGCAATTCGACCTGGACGTTTACGGCGCATACGTACAAGCGGTGATCGAGCCGTTCAAATCGCTGAAGATCATTCCGGCGTACCGCGTCGACAAGGTCTACGGCGACTACACCAACGAGCTGACCGGCGAGCGAGCCGACGTCAACGACTACGGCCAGATTCGGCAGCCCAAACTCAGCGTGGTCTATTCACCCTGGGAACAGGCGAGCGTTTACGCCAACTGGGGGCGCAGTTATCAGATCGGCGTCGGCTCGGCGGCGTATCGCCTGGCAACGCAGGCTGATGACTTGAAGCCCTCGATCAACGACGGCTGGGAGACCGGGATCAAATTCCAGCCTGTCGATTGGGTCAACGGACGCATCGCGTACTGGGAGCAGAAAGCCTCGGACGAGGTGCAGCGCAAACTCAACGATGCCGTCGGTGATGCCGAAAACGTCGGGCAAACCCTGCGCAAGGGTTGGGATGTGCAACTCAATGTCTACCCCACCGACGCCAGCAGCCTGTGGCTGTCCTATTCCAGGCAGTTCTCCGAAATCCTCAAACCCAACCCCAATCTTCCGGCCAGTAAAGGCAAGGACATGGATCACGTCCCCCACCATCTCTACAGCGCAGGCTCGGCGTACCGGCTGACACCCAAACTCGAAGTCTCGACCTGGATCAACGGACAGAGCGACTACTATCTGGAACGAACCAACAGCACCGGCAAATACGGCCGTTATGTATTGATCAACCTCGGCGCAACTTACCAGCTTTCACCTGAGCTGAGCCTGGATGTTCAGGCGAAGAACATGGCGAACAAATACTACGAATACGTGTGGTACGACTCCAGCAACGGTGTGGAGCAGTCGCTGCATGCGCCTGGCGATGGTCGCGCGATCTATGCGGGTTTGACGCTGGACTTCTAAAGGACCTGTCAGACGTTCAATAAAAAGCGCTCGTTGCAGCCGTGTGCAACGAGCTGTCTGGAGACCCGACAGTGATTGACGCTTCGCAATCTGTTCAGCAAGGGATATCGAATACGATCCTGCTCGATCGGGACACCAATAGCTGGATCAGCGCCTGCAACTGCGGTGATGAAAAATGGTCGTGCATGGAGCCTGAATCACGCCAGACACATTCGACGATCCATCCGTGCGGACCTCGGGTTTTTCTCAGCTCACAACCTGCGCACTGTTCCGACTGTTGCGCGATAGCCGACAACATGACCGCTATCTCGTGGTTGAGATCAGCGTCCATTCTTACGTCGAATTCCATGATGCTACTGACCAGACGTGACATGGCGTCAGTTCTCCGAACCTTCCAAAAAGATCAACGTGTACGGGGCAGTGCCCGAAGCTGCCGAAGAAAGCAGAATCAGGATAAATCGGCCCTTGATTCAATAAATGACAAAGCGTTGATCATTCCCGCCAAACTGATGAAGACCCCGCCGTCGCTGGCACTGGAGCACGTATAAATGCCTGCCAAGTCGATACAGTTCGTTGCCTACCCTCACGTCAGTCTTCTGGATCTCGCCGGGCCTTTGGATGTGTTCGTTGCTGCAAACCATCTCGCCAAAAGTGCCGATCTGCCTTACGCGCTCTCTGTTCTGGTTTTGAATTCCCCGACCGAAATTTTCTCTAACTTCTCGTTGAGCGCCGAACACCTGTGCGCCGACACCACACCTGCGCACACGCTGATCGTTCCCGGCGGGCCAGGCATCCATGACTTCTGCAAGGACGCCAGATTCTTCAGCCACTTCGTCACGCATGCGGATAAGGCCCAGCGCCTGGTGTCAGTCTGTACGGGCGTGTTTGCTCTGGCGACTGCGGGCAAACTGGACGCACGGGAAGCCACCACTCACTGGTCCGCGTACGACGAACTGGAACATCGCTTCCCTGCCATCAAGGTCAGGCGCGGGCCGATCTTCATCAACGATGGAGATATCTGGACCTCTGCCGGGGTGACGTCAGGCATCGACCTGGCACTGGCCATCGTCGAGCAGGACCTCGGGCACTCCGCAGCCCTTGAAGTGGCCCGGCATCTGATCATGTTTCTCAAGCGTCCCGGCGATCAGGACCAGTTCAGTTCCTCGCTGGCATTGCAATCGAAGAGCAGCCAGTTTTCCGACCTTCATGCCTGGATGAATGTGCATCTGTGTGACGATTTATCCGTCACCGCGCTTGCCAATTTCATGAACATGAGCGAGCGGACCTTCATCCGCAAATACCGTGAAAGCACCGGCCGCACACCGAGCAGGATGGTCGAGTCGATCCGCCTGGAAGTGGCGCGTCATCTGCTGGATACGTCGAGCAAACCACTCAAGGAAATCGCACAGCGCTGCGGCATGGGCAGCGAGGCGACGCTGATCCGCCGGTTCATCAAAGCCTTCGGCATCACGCCCAGAGAACACCGTGCACGCTTCAAGGCGCAACTGGAATCGAGCTGAATCATACGTTTACCCTCGGGCTGTCATGAGTACAATGCGCGCCCCTGAACCTGAAATATGCTGACTCATGAAATTTCTGTTTTACGTATTGACGCTGTCGTTCCTCGCTATCAACCCCGCTTTCGCAGAGCCGCCTTCGACCTTCTCCGAGGCCAAGGTGGTTGCCAAACAAAAGATCTATCTCGATCAGGCCAGCAGTGCTCAGGGCGATCTTTATTGCGGCTGCAAATGGACTTGGGTCGGGAAGTCAGGTGGCCGTATCGATGCCGGCTCCTGTGGCCTGCAGGCCCGCAAACAGGAGAACCGCGCAGAGCGTACCGAGTGGGAGCACATCGTACCGGCCTGGACCTTCGGCCATCAGCGTCAGTGCTGGCAGAAAGGCGGGCGCGAGTTTTGCGAAAACGATGACCCGGTGTTCAAGGCCATGGAAGCCGACCTGTTCAACCTTTACCCGGCAGTGGGCGAAGTGAATGGCGACCGCAACAATTACAACTACGGCATGGCCTCAGGCGTGGCGCCGCAGTATGGACAGTGCAAGACCAGGGTCGATTTCCAGCAGAACGTTGCCGAACCGCGTGACGAAGTGAAAGGCATGGTTGCCCGCACCACTTTTTACATGTTCGATCGGTACAACCTGAACATGTCGCGTCAGCAGCAACAGGTGTTGATGGCCTGGGACAAGCAATACCCGGTGACGGCGTGGGAAAAGGAACGTGATCGTCGCATCGCGACCGTCATGGGCCATGCCAATCCGTTCGTCAGCCGTGCCCGTACCTGGACGCAAGGCTACAAGCCGGTCGGCGACGGCGTGGTCAGCGCCGTCCCGCAGAAAACCGCCCAGGCCACAACGCAGCCTGACGCGAAAAAGCCTGCACCTCGCGCGTCCTCGGCAGGCGTGATCATCGGCAACCTCAACAGCCACATCTATCACCTGCCACAGGGCTGCCCGAGCTACGATAAAGTCTCGTCGAAAAATCGGATATCCTTCGACTCTGAATCCAAAGCCAGGGCGGCGGGCTATCGCAAAGCAGGCAACTGCACCTGAGTGCACACAACGCGAGCGCCTGTGCCGTTCCCTATCAGCCGTCGGTGAGAATCCCATGATCGAAGTCACAGAAGTCTCCATTGCCGAGCTGCGCGCGGCGCTTGAATCCGGTGAGACCACTGCAGTCGAGCTGGTTAAGGCGTACCTTGCACGCATCGACGCCTATGACGGAGCGAACACTGCCACGGCACTGAACGCTCTGGTGGTGCCTAACCCTGAGGCGCTTGCCGAGGCGCAAGCGTCTGATGCCCGTCGGGCGAAAGGCGAAACGCTGAGCCCCCTGGATGGTATTCCCTACACCGCCAAGGACAGTTATCTGGTCAAGGGCCTGACAGCCGCGTCGGGCAGCCCGGCGTTTGTCGATCTGGTCGCCCAGAAAGACGCCTTCACCATCGGCCGTCTACGCGCTGCCGGAGCCATCTGTCTGGGCAAAACCAACATGCCGCCGATGGCCAATGGCGGCATGCAGCGCGGCGTGTATGGACGCGCCGAAAGCCCCTACAACGCGAACTACCTGACCGCGCCCTTCGCCTCCGGCTCGTCCAACGGCGCAGGTACCGCCACCGCCGCCAGCTTCGCGGCGTTCGGTATGGCCGAGGAAACCTGGTCGAGCGGACGCGGCCCGGCCTCCAACAACGGTCTGTGCGCCTACACCCCTTCGCGCGGCGTGATATCGGTGCGCGGCAACTGGCCGCTGACGCCGACCATGGACGTGGTCGTGCCCTACGCCCGAACCATGGCCGACCTGCTGGAAGTGCTTGACGTCATCGTCGCCGAAGACCCGGAAACACGCGGCGATCTGTGGCGCCTGCAGCCCTGGGTGCCGATTCCGTCCGTCGCCTCGGTACGCCCTGCCACCTACACCGAATTGAGTGCTGGTGCCGAAAGCCTGGCTGGCAAACGCTTCGGTGTGCCGCGCATGTACATCAATGCCGACCCTGATGCAGGCACCGCTGAAAAACCCGGTATCGGTGGCCCGACCGGCCAGCGCATCATCACCCGGCCTTCGGTCATCGATCTCTGGGAAGACGCACGCCAGGCCTTGGTTGCAGCTGGCGCCGACGTGATCGACGTCGACTTCCCGCTGGTTTCCAACTGCGAAGGTGATCGTCCCGGCGCGCCAACGGTGTTCACCCGCGGGCTGGTCTCGAAAGAGTTTCTGCACCACGAGCTGTGGGATCTTTCCGGCTGGGCATTCGATGACTTCCTGCGCGCCAACGGCGACCCGGCGTTGAACCGTCTGGCCGATGTCGACGGGCCGAAAATCTTCCCGCACGACCCTGGCACCCTGCCCAATCGTGAGGACGATCTGGCGGCGGGCATGGATGAATACGTGCGCATGGCAGAACGCGGCATCACGCCCTGGAATGAAATCCCGACGCTGCCGGACGGCCTGCGCGGACTGGAAAAGACGCGCCGTATCGACCTTGAAGACTGGATGGAAAAACTCGGCCTCGATGCCGTGTTGTTCCCCACCGTGGCCGACGTCGGACCCGCCGATGCGGACGTCAACATCCAATCCGCCGACATCGCCTGGAGCAACGGCGTCTGGGTCGCCAACGGCAACCTCGCCATTCGCCATCTGGGCGTCCCGACCGTTACCGTGCCGATGGGTCTGATGGCCGATATCGGCATGCCTGTCGGGCTGACCTTCGCCGGTCGTGCGTATGACGATTCCAACCTGCTGCGTTTTGCCTCGGCCTTTGAATCGATGGGCAGCAAACGCGTGATCCCGCCCCGCACGCCACCGCTGGGTAACTGACGCAGTTGCAAGGGAGTGTTCGCCCGCCGCAGGTGCGGGCGAGCAAAAGTGTCTGACTGAACACTGTCGCGCAGTAAACACCGGACTGTGGGAGGCGGCTTGCCGGCGATCTGCCGGGAACCGGCAGCAATAACTGCCTACGCGGTGCGTCAGATGCAACCTGGGGCCGCTGCGCAGCCCATCGCTGCCGTCGTAACCTCCGAGAGCTCCCACGCCCTTCGGGCAGAAGCAGGCGTGCGTGCATTTCAGTAAATGACAGAGCTTTGAGAAGAGGCAGCTTGCCCTCCTCCACAATCCGATGCTTGCAAGTGCAACCCCTGCTCCTGCAGCAGGTCTGCTACTGACTGACTTTACGCATAGCTCCACTTTGATTATTGAGTGCGGTGCCTTGGCCCAAGCTCAACGTACAGCGCAACGACAGGATCGCTTTAACTGATTCCCATGGAGACTGCTGATGCTTCAGGCATTTGAAAAACGGCTTGACCCTTTCCCGCCCGACGAGACACCACCACCGCCTGAAGGCCTGGTGAAATTTCTATGGGCCTGCACACGGGGTGCCCGCGGTTACATCCTCGCTCTGGCATTGCTGGGCGCCAGTGTGTCGATTTACGAAGCCTGGCTGTTTTCCTTTCTCGGGCAGGTCGTGGATCTGCTCTCGACGTGGAAGGCGGGCGGTGAGGTCAGCGGACAGGAAAGCCAAGTACTGTGGGGCATCGGTATCATTCTGGTGGTCAGCATCGGGCTGGTGGCGTTGAGAACCATGGTTCAGCATCAGGTACTGGCGATCAACCTGCCGCTGCGGCTGCGCTGGGATTTCCACCGATTGATGCTGCGCCAAAGCCTTTCGTTCTTTTCCGACGAGTTCTCCGGCCGTGTCACGACCAAGGTGATGCAGACAGCGCTCTCCGTTCGCGAAGTGCTGTTCACCCTTATCGAGATCGCGCCCGGTATCGGCGTGTATTTCATTGCGATCATCGCGTTGGCGGGCGGCTTCGACCTGAAACTGATGCTGCCTTTTCTCGCGTGGATTGCACTGTTCGGGCTGGCCATGATGTATTTCGTGCCTCGTCTGGGAAAGGTCGGCCAGGAACAGGCCAACGCACGTTCATCGATGACCGGACGTGTCTCGGACGCCTACACCAACATTACGACGGTCAAGCTGTTCTCTCACTCCAAACGTGAAGCGCACTTCGCACGCGCCGCGATGGAAGACTTCAAGCAGACCGGCTTTCGCCAGATGCGTCTGGTCAGCCAGTTCGAGATCGTCAATCAGGCCCTGGTCGTCGCATTGATCATGGCCGCTGGCGGCTATGCCCTGTATCTGTGGCACCAAGGTGAAGTCGGCACAGGCGCGGTGGCGGCCATTACTGCGATGGCGCTGCGCGTCAACGGCATGTCGCACTGGATCATGTGGCAAATGACCTCGCTGTTCGAAAACATCGGAACGGTGCAGGACGGCATGGAAACCCTGACCCGTGGTCCAAAAGTTCAGGATGCGACGGACGCAGGCGTGCTGGTCACCTCTGGCGGCGCGGTGACGTTCGACAACGTCAGCTTCAACTACAACGGCGAGCGTCAGGTGCTCGATGGCCTGAATCTGAGCATCCGTCCGGGCGAGAAAATCGGTCTGGTGGGCCGTTCCGGTGCGGGTAAATCCACCCTCATCAACCTGCTGCTGCGCTTCTACGACGTGGACAGTGGCGAGATCCGCATCGACGGGCAAAACATCGCGCACGTCACTCAGGACAGCCTGCGCAGCACCATCGGTATGGTCACGCAGGACACGTCGCTGCTGCACCGCTCGATTCGCGACAACATCGCTTACGGCCGGCCGGATGCGACCGACGAAGATATCCACAGGGCTGCGATCAACGCTCAGGCTGACGGTTTCATCAGTCAGCTGACCGACAAGCAAGGCCACAGCGGCTATGACACGCTGGTGGGTGAGCGCGGCATCAAGCTATCGGGTGGCCAGCGCCAACGCATCGCAATTGCCCGGGTGATGCTCAAGAATGCTCCGATCCTGCTGCTTGACGAAGCGACCAGCGCACTGGATTCGGAAGTCGAAGTGGCGATTCAGGAAAGCCTTGATGAAATGATGCAAGGCAAGACCGTCATTGCCATTGCCCATCGGCTGTCCACCATTGCAGCCATGGACCGGCTGATCGTGATGGATAACGGACGCATCATCGAGCAAGGCACCCACAGCGAACTGCTCGAAAGGAATGGCACCTACGCGCGGTTGTGGCAGCACCAGAGCGGCGGTTTTCTGGGAGAAGATCAGGGTGTGGCCGAGGTGATGGACTAGGTTGAAAGCCAATCGCCCGCCGCAACGGCGGGCGAATGCGGCCTGATGGGCCTCAGCCCAGCTTCACATTCATTGTGATGCGTGCGGTAAACACCTTAACGCCGCCCTCGTCGAATATATCGACCGGCACCACCTTGTCACCCGACGACGTCCAGTCGATCTCGCTGCCATCTGCAACCGCATGAATCGACGTCTTGGCCTTGGCCAGATACTCGACTGTCATGCCTTTCGGAATCCAGCGAGCGCCTACCGGTATCGAGACCTCGGTCATCATTCCACCCGCCAACTCGGCCGCGTTGCACAGCGCAATGGCATGAACCGATGCCAGATGGTTGGTGATCTCCTTGCGAAACGGCACATTGACCTCGGCACGGCCCGGCGCCAGAACCGAGATTTCAGGCGTGATGGTGCTGAAATACGGAGCCATCTGACAGGCCATATTGCTGAACGCTGACGCGCCGACGCTTTGGTACATGCTGAGAGTCTGACTCATGGGATGCCTCTGGTTTTTATCGTAATGGGGTTTACAGAATATTATTCTGTTACGGAACACTATTCTGTATTCTGACTTCCTGTCAATCGCTCGTGTCAGACCGCCACATCCATTACCATCCCCTCTTTTGCCTGGACCGAAGAATGGAACCTGCCGACCTCCTTGACCGCTGCTACCCCGGCCGTCGCTCCGAGTCCAAGAAACACATCCTTCGCTGCGCCCTGGCCCTGTTCAACGAACACGGCGTGGAAGCCACCACCATCGACACTATTCGCGCCGAAAGCGAAATGAGCGTCGGCGCCATTTATCACCATTTCGAAAACAAGGAAGGCCTCGTCGCCGCCCTCTACATGGCCGCCCTCGAAGACCAGGCCAGACTTCGCGACCACTACCTGAGCGACATCAGCACCACCAGGGAATGGGTTTACGCCATGATCAACAGCTACGTGGACTGGGTCGTCAGCCAACCGGACTGGGCGCGCTTTCAGTACCAGGCACGCTTTGCCGTGGCCAAAAGCGGGTTCAGTGATCAGCTTGAAGAAGCTAACCGCGCGAGGAATGCGAAGTTGAGAGAGTGGTTTGCCGAACCGGGGCGTCGGGAGGCATTGCTGGATCTGCCGTTTGAGCTGATGCCGTCACTGGTGATTGGTGCGGCGGAGAATTACTGCAGGGCCTGGCTTTCCGGGCGGGTGAAGCGCGGGCCAGAGGTTTATAAGGGGGAGTTGGCGGAGGCGGCCTGGCGGGGGGTTGGGCGCGCCTGAGATTGTTTAGAATTCGACAAAAACAAGCGCTGCCACTGGTATCCAACCCGAACCAGCCCAGTACGGTTGAACGTGGTGTGACTGCGGCCACGCATGTCCTTGGTCAGGATATCAACCCCGATTATCTTCCCACGGAGCACACGGCGACCACGCCTCCACCAGCCGGTCGATAAACAACCGTATCTTGGGCGAAAGGTGCCGCTTGCTGGGGTAGATGATCCGGATGGGCTCTGCGGCCTCAGCGTAATCTGCGAGCACTCGAACCAGCTTGCCGCTGCGCAGGTCATGACTCACGACATACGACGGAAGCGTCGTGATGCCCAAACCTGCCAATGCGGACTGATGCAGCGCTTCAGCGCTGTCCATCTGTAGCCGTCCGCCTTGCGTGAAAGCGATTGTCTGACCGTCTACCCGGAAATGCCACGGTAGCAATCTTCCCCCGCTGACGAAATGCAGGCACTCGTGCTCGGAAAGCCTCTCGGGCGTCTGGGGTTGTGGATGGTCGGCGAGGTAGAGCGGTGAAGCGCAGGTGATCATCTGCTGGTACGCGACGGTGCGCGTCAACAGTCGGGAATCCTCTTTGGGCGGGCCGATACGCATTGCCAGATCAAACCCCTCGTCAATCAAATCTACCAATCGATCAGAAAACGTCGCGTCGACGCTTAGCGAAGGCCAGTCCTTCAGACAGCGTTCAATGTGAGGGAGAACGTGGAGCCTGCCCAAGGCGACCGGCAGACTCATGCGTAATCGGCCGCTGGGGGTCGAACGACGAAATGCCAGTGCGTCCTCGACATCATCCAGATCCTGAAGGATGCCAACACAGCGTTCGTAGAGAACCTGACCGTCGTCCGTCAGGCTCAGGCTGCGGGTTGTCCGGTTGAGCAGACGCACCTGCAATCGAGCTTCCAGCCTCACGATCGATTTGCCGACTGCCGAACGCGTGAGCCCCAGTTGTCTGGCCGCAGCGGTGAAGCTACCCGCGTTCACCGAACTCACGAAAGCGGCGATGTCGTTCAGGTTATGAATTTCCATACGTGTCCAATGCTCCAGACTTTCATCGCCCATTGATGATCGTTCCCACGCGCTCATCGTTATACACAAGTCCGCAAGACGCGCAAAACGGGGGTCAAAACGAAAGTGACTGACTGAATGCATACCCCGTGGGAGGCGGC
>Ga0308164_10001549_pt1 | contig 26450 bp, 22 predicted proteins | sample PhyTR2_FD_201031 | JGI IMG/M metagenome (GOLD analysis project Ga0308164, IMG submission 201031) | Phyllosphere microbial communities from UC Gill Tract Community Farm, Albany, California, United States - DLSLT.R2 | ecosystem: Host-associated > Plants > Phyllosphere > Unclassified | place: USA... | reverse complement strand
AACCTCCTTTGGATTCGTCTTTTTTATCTAACCCTTTGTTTGAATACGAAGTTCCTGCCAGAAGAAATCCTCCTTCTTGAGTGGCTATGGAAGCAGATAAAAAGTCATGGTTATTTCCTGAGAAATACTTTTCCCACACCTGATCACCCTGCTGGTTCAGTTTTACTAAATGGAAATCGTATCCGTTGTTTTGTTTATGAGCTTCAGCTTGAAGTTTACTGCTCTGAATTGAGCTTCCTGTAATAAGATACTGTTGATCGATGGTGGTGGTCACCTGGCTTAGAAAATTTTGTGTATTGGATTTGATATCTTTTTGCCACAATACTTCCTGGGCAGAGAGCCCCAAGAAGGTACACATCGAAAGTGCACTCATGTAGAGTTTTTTCATCAATTATGTGTTTGAAAGTTAATATTATATTTTATTAGTGAATTTTTGTAAAATTAACCTTTATTAAGAATTAAACAAGCTTAATTTGTAATATTTAACATTTATTTCATCAAGGTCATTACATTTCTTCACGATGCCTATACAAATCTATTACTGCACAACGACAAAACGTGACGTATAATAAATGTAAAAGATCATTACTATTAAAAAAATACCCGAACATAGGTATGTCTGGGTATTTATATAATTATTCTAGTTCAGCTAAAAATTAACTATGTGAAAATCCTGTGATCTTAGCTTCATCAAAATCCAGCTGCATTTCAATAGTTCGCATCACATGGTCGTCAAATATTTTTTCACGCTTCATGCGATGGAGTTCATTGCGCTGTGCCTGAATGACCTGCCGCAGGACATCTTTATTTTCATTCATTGCTGAGACATAATCCCCTGTTGAAGCCATGCATTGCGCTTTATCAGCCATCATCATCATTTCGTTTTCCAGTTTATGCTTTTGATGGCGTACCAGGCTGTTTTTTTCTGCAAGTTCAGAAAAGTCGGTATCCAGTTTTTGCAACGCTGTTTCTTTTAATTTACGCATAAGAATCACTTCTTGTTTTTCCTCAGGAAGTTCACTTCCGGCATCATTGATTTTTAAGAATTTCAATATCGGGCTTAATAATAAACCTTGCCCTACCAATGTAATCAATATAATAACAAATGTGACGAATAAGATGATATTACGGTGTGGGAATGCATCACCATTGGGCAAAAATGCGGGAATTGAAAGGGCTGCAGCCAATGAAACCACTCCTCTCATTGCCGCAAAACTGATAATAAAAGGTTCCCGCCAATCAGGTTTCGGAACTTTTAACCGTAATTCTTTGGAACAGATCCTTGGAAAATACATCAAAGCATAGCTGTATACAATTCTTGTCAGAATAATCGCACCTCCGATCACCACACTGTAAAAAATCCCTTCTGAAATTGTGTAATCCTTCATGGCTGCCACTACCACCGGCAGCTCAAGTCCGATAAGGATAAAGATAATAGTATTCATGAGGAATATCAGTACACTCCATACGTTTCCCGACTGTATCCTTGAGGTATGGCTCAGATAGCAATGTGAATTGTATGACATCAGCAAACCTCCCGCTACCACCGCCAATACTCCTGAAAAATGAAAATGCTCAGCCCCCACATACATAATATAAGGAACGATAAGGGTAATTACCGTATCAATATTAGAGTTAGAAGGAATAATTCTTAGCAACGCGCCAAATAACAAACCTACTCCCACTCCTACTGCAACGCCTCCAATAGCCATCGTTACGAAATCCTGAACGGCATCCCGGAAAACAAACTGTCCGGAAATTACTGCTGCCAGGGCAAATTTAAATACAATTAAACTGGAAGCATCATTAATAAGACTTTCCCCTTCCAGGATACTTGTAATTTTTTTAGGAATTTTCATGTGCTTCAATACGGATGTTGCAGCTACAGCATCCGGCGGAGAATTCACGCCACCCAGCAAAAATCCCATAGCAACAGTAAGCCCTGGAATAATTGATGAGGAAAGATACGCCACTACTATTGAAGTTAAAAATACCAGTCCGAAAGCCATCGAAAAGATCTGTTTCCTCCATTTATGAAAATCCTGCCATGAGGTAAACCATGCGGCCTCAAACAGGATTGGAGGCAGGAAAATAAGGAATACCAGATCGGGCTCTATTTCAATATGCGGCATTCCCGGAATAAAACTGATCAGCAGGCCTGCAATCACCAGAAAAATGGGATAAGCAACCTTCAGTTTTTGTCCAATCATCACCAATATCATTACAGACAAAAGTACTGCAATTGATATTATAACATAATTGTGAATCATTTATTTAGTTTTTAATATTAATTAATTGTTTTTGTGTGAATCACTTTGTTTTCCTCCTTCCTTTTCCACATCTCCCTGTTAAAGGACAATATTATTCTTCGGTACTACTGCGGGAGGAAGATCCGGCTCATCCAGCATATCTCTCATATCAATCTCGATAGTACGGCTGATCTGGGTAATAGGAACATCATTGGGACTCCCTTCAAAAGGATTCATGGAAGATTCTCCCACCGTATCCAACGTATGAAAACACCAGGTAACCAAAAGTGAGAATGGAATATTAAACCATAATGTATATCCTTCCAGCATCGTTCCATCACCCAATTTGTCAAGCTCTTTGATCAGCCCAAAAGGTACCGAAATAATAAATATCAGGAGAAGATAAGTTGCTATGGAAGAAAAATTCCTTGGATAAGGAAAATTTTTGATCCTTTCTGCTTTCCCTTGATTTTCGGTAAATTTCACCAGCTGCTGGTTGATTTGCGTCCATTGAAAATCATTGATTTCTCCTTTCGCATACACTTCAGACAATGTTTTGCTTTGCATTGCCGTAAGCTGTGTAGCTCTATTTTTTTTACTCAGAATATATTGAAGTTCTGATGCTGACAAATATTTTTTCAGCTCATCTTCCAGTTTGGAAAGTCTTTCCGGGATCTCATATTTTTTTGAATACTCGTCAAACTGTGCCGTATCCATGTTCTCCCAAGCCCTGGACTCACGGAGCTGAAACCTCAGCGCAGTAAGCCATGCATAATGACGAAGAAACATTTCTTTTACCTTATCTGCATTTTTTTCGGAAAGAGAATCTCTCAAAATGTATCCAAAACTTCTGCTCTCATTAATAATTGCACCATAAATTTGTCTCGCTTCCCAAAGTCTGCCATAACTCGCATTATTCTTAAAGCCTACGATAAAAGCAACGGCAGTTCCCATAATAGCGATGGGCTGCCAGGGAATGGAAATAAATTTAAAACCTAAAAAATACAATACGGTCGGAATAGCCGATAATATTGTTAAAATATAAATACTCCGCCTTGTCCAAATTGCGAACTCGAGTGCTCCAAATTTTTTTCCTGAATGCATACTGTGTTTTATTTTTGTTATCGTGTATGTTTTATAATCTTATTTTTATGATCAGTATAGAGATTTGAATTTAGTTTTTGTTAAACGGAATATTGTTATAAAAACCAACCTGAATCTGCCCGCGATTTTTATTTTCCTGAATCTGATTCATGTATCCTGCTTCAATTCTCATATTTTTATTGATCACATATCCAAGTGCTCCATACACCCTGTTTCTGTCGAAGGTTGGACTGTTGAAATTAAGAAATATCTCATTATACACTGAAGCATACAGTGCTTTTGGCAGCATTTCTTTCTGGGTGATCGGAATATTTACGCCAAGCATATACCGGAATCTCATTCTAAAATCATCCTGAAGAAAACGTTCTTCCAACCGATAACGGTGCTGCAGATTAAAACGTCCGAATTTCTGTTTTGTGATAAACTGCTGGAAGATACGGTGCTCAATATTTTCTTTTTTTTCTCCGTTTACGTAAGGGCGGCTCAAAATGAATCCATATCCCAATAAAATATTATTGTTATTGTCCGTAAGATCGTAGCCGATTCCTGTACGGATTAAGAGCTGTTCCAGATCTCCTATTGCATCAAAATTCCTGTATTGAATTTCATTATGCCAGTTCAGTTTTTTGTTGATCTTGTTATTTCCAAAATACATATACCACGCACCTACATCATTTTTCTGCGCAAATGAAAAGGTTGCTCCTAAACAAAATACAGTGAAAGCCAGCTTCGTGAAAATCTTTTTCATATTTTTGATTACTATTATCTATCGTATTTAACAAAAATAATACTTTAAATCAATAATAGCAAGTCTTATTTTCTGATCAAAAACCCAAAAACAGAACTAAAAATAGGTCTCTTATTCCCCTTAACCTGGAATCTGTTCTGTTAAAATTTCATTTCCATTTTTATCGAAATAGATGCAATTCATTGTATTTAGATCAACCTTCCAGCCTTCAATACCGCTTTCTGCACAGTCATTACAAAAAGTAAGATAATCCGTACCTCCTTGCTGATGAAGCTTTAATCTTGATTTAAAATCACTGAGATTTACCATTTCACTAACCTTCAACCGTTCATACTTACTTCCTGTTTCTACCGATTGATTTTCTGCGTCGGTATATTTAATATTGCCGTCTGCTACATATGCTGTATAATGGGAAACTCCTAATTTTTTTATGGCCTGGATGTAGGCCGGAAAATCTGCACCGCTTTTTACTTTCTGGTGCTCTGCTTTAATTTCATCAATGGTAAATTTCATTTGTCTTTATTTTTTTTTAATATCTAATGTGTTTAGGTTCCAAAACTAAAATTCCGGAATGTAAATGTATTATAAAATAAAAACCGACAGGTAATCTGCCGGTTTATTGTAACTATAGGTCGTATACAAAATATGTATCTTATGGGTGCTGCTGCATCTTTGCCGGATCATCATAGTTCACCATCCATCCGATGCCGAATTGATCAGTAAACATTCCGAAATATGCACCCCAGAAAGTGTCCGCCAGCGGCATGGTTACCTGACCTCCTGCAGAAAGCCCGTTAAATAGTTTTTCCGCTTCTTCTTTAGAATCTGCATTGATAGAAATAGAGAAATTATTTCCTGCCTGGTAGCGGGAAGACCATTCTCCACCTGTATCACTTCCCATTAATACGGTCTCTTTGGAAATTGGAAGAGAAACGTGCATAATTTTGTCTTTGTCTTCTTCTGAAGTTTCTTTTCCTTCCATAGGAGGCATTTCTCCAAAAGTTCCGATGTATGGATATTCGCCACCGAAAACTGATTTATAAAAATCAAATGCCTGTCTGCAATTTCCATCGAACGTTAAATAAGCGTTTACTGTTGCCATAAAGTGTTTTTTAAGTGTTTTTAATTATTTTTATACCGATTACGGTCTTTCAGCGATTTCTTTTAATTTCAAAAGCCCTTTCTGATAGTCTTTTCCCACAGAACTTTCCATGTCCATAAATATCTTCATTACAGTAAAAGGATAAGGAATTTCTGAGGTAAATCCCCATGTCACCTTACTGCCATTTCCTTCCGGAACTATCTTCACATAGGCATTCGCAGAACTTTCATAGGGCGGTGCGTAGGTAATAGACGTATCAATTCTTTTGTCTGCTGTATCTAGTTTGGTGATTTCCTGACAGCCTTTCACCGCTGTATTTTTACTGCTCGTCCAGCACATTTTTTCACCAGGCTGCCCGATTGTCCCCGACCAGTCTTTTTTCATTCCCGGATCTGCATCATTCTTAGGATTCCAGCTATCCATTGCTTTTAATGTATTGGTATATTTCCAGACTTTGTCTGCCGGAGCATTGATCGAAATGGATTTTTCATATTGACATTTTCCGGAAATAAAAGCAGCAATAACGAGCCAGAGAATAAGTACGGAGCCTAGAACAATGATAATTCCTCTTAAAATTTTCATAAATAAGTATTGAAATTATCGGTGCTGGTCAATTAAAATCATATTTCCGTCCGGATCTTTCAGGAAGATGTGTTCCGGACCTGAAGTTGTTTCATCGGCCTCTTTATCAAGCAAAATTCCATTTTCTTTCAAATGTTTCTGAATAGCTCTTACATCCTCAAAATTTTCAAGATTCTGGGCATTCTCATCCCAACCAGGATTGAAGGTAAGCATATTTCCTTCGAACATAGCCTGAAACAGCCCAATAAGGGTACTTCCGCTTTTCATGATTAAGTAATTCTGCGCTGAGCTTCCAGCCATGACGGTGAAACCCAGCTTTTCATAAAAATCTTTAGATTTCTGAAGATCTTTTACACTTAGGCTGAGTGAAAATGCACCTAATTTCATATGTGATTCTTTATATAAAAATTAAAATTAAACTACAAAAGTAGTGTGTTGGCTTTAAACCACCCCATTAAATCTTCGATTTGCCACCCCTCCGAAAGAGGAGAATGTTATCCAACCAATTAAAGTCTGTTCAACATGTTGTACTATTCTTACAACTCAAAAATCCTTACTTGTCATTATTTCAACTCGCGCAGATCATACAATTGAGCCGATTTCTTAAATAATGGATAAAATCTGTAGAATTTTAATACGGTTATTGATTTTTCAGGCGTGTTGTAAAATCCAGAGTAGCATCATAGCTTTTCCAATCACCGGTAAATTCAATATTCTGGGCTTCTATTTTTTCGGTTTTCTTATTCCATTTGAAGGTATAGGTGAATTTCCCTTTGAAAAGACCGGAATGTTTTCCTTTATTTTCTTCTGCCAGTTCATAGTCTCCGAATACTACACCTCTTTTCCCGGAATCTTTATATTTTGTGATGGTTAATTTGCCTTCAAATTTCGTGTAGGTTTTATCGACAAGAGAATAGCCTGCAATAAAATACTCCTGATCATTTTTTTTGTTCTGTTCAGAGATATTGATTTTAAGCTTTAATTCCTGTCCTTTGTTGCCTATCGTTCCTGTGTAAGGTTTACTGTTATTAAGCCAGACATTGGAAATATCGGGCATTTGCGCGCATACAAAATTGGAAATCAGAATGAGGAATACAATAATTTTTTTCATACGTTTACCATTATACGCCAAATTGCGCTAGGTGATGATTCAGGTGTTTGGCAAACATATTATTCCACTCATTGGAAGTTAATTTTCCGAAGGAAAAAGATTCTTTGCCATCAAAAGCAGGAGCTCCCAGCTGCTGGGTTTTTTGGATGAAACCTATGAGTCTTTTCTTTTCTTCATTAAAGTCTTTTCTTCCGCTGATAAGAAACTGAGGTGCCGTAGGAGAATTTCTTGGGTATGCTTTTTCACTAACGACTTTAGATTTTACAAAGTTTTTTAAAATAAACTTGGCAATTGATCCCGGCTTTTTATGTTTTTCAGGCTCATAAATCATTTCATAGGTAATGCAGCAGTGCGCCAGCATCTGGTCAACGGTCATTTTACCCCACAAGCCGTGTGTATCTTCAATAAGCTTATTTATTCTATCTATGTAATTCTGAGCGTCTTTTGCGTCAAATACGTTTTCCATAATGTGTTAAATTGTCTACACACAAATATATCAGTTTTTTTCTTTTGATTTTCTAATCTTTTAAAAAAACAAGGTATTAATTACAAATTTCCAAATGCATCAAGGGTCTTTAAGATTGAATATTATGGGAAGAAAAAGGTGTTCTATATTTCTTCAAATTCGTTATCAGTATTTTCTTCTATAGGCTTTACATACCTGAAAACAAGCCAGAGTTTAATTTTAAGAGCAATCCATCCGATAATTGCATACACTACTAATAAAATGCTCAAATGTCTCAGATACGGAAAGGTAAGTTCTACAGAGCCTTTTTGAATCAGTAAAATTTTAAAAGCCTGTAAAAATGGGGTCAGAGGAATAATATTCGCAATAAACTGTACAAAAGCAGGCATTGCACTCAAAGGCCATGTAAATCCGCTGATAATAAATGCGGGAGAAGCAATAACCATAAGGATTTGTGTTGCTTTCAGGGCATCGGGAATTAATATACTGATAAAAACGCCTAAAAAGGATACTGAGCCGACAAAAACTGCGGTCAGAAGAATGAAATTAAAAATTCCTTCCGGCATCGGAACCCTGAATATCATGTGCATGAAATAATAAATTCCGACAATAAGAATAGAGAATACCCAAATGGGGATGACTTTGATCAGCATGGTGGGAAATGCCCACTTCTTCATTTTAAAATATTCTTTCACAAAAGATCCTCCCTGGAATTCTGCCGCAAAACTTACAGCCATTGCGAGCAGAATAACCTGCTGTAATACGACAGCCAGCATAGCAGGCCACATAAAGATGAGGTAATTTCCTGTGGTGTTGAACAGGGTAATATAATTGGCTTTGAAGGGTTCGTATTGGGTTGCTGCTTTTACGGCCGGCATCCCTGCTTTCTGCAGTGCTTTAATGGATACTCCGGCTGAAAAAGTCCCTATGGTAAGCTGCAATGCCTTGGATGCAAAATTAGCGGTCAATACATTTCCTGTATTGATATATACATTAAGTTCGGGATATTTTTTCTGCAATATTCCTGCCTCAAATTTTGATGGAATAATAACTACAGCCGCCGCTTCATGCCTGATCACTTCATCTTTAATGCTGAAAGGTTCCTGAACATACCGGATAACTTTTACGCTTTTATTATCTTCCAGCATTTCTGTCAGCTGGCTGGAAAGAGGTGTATTGTCACGGTCGATAACCAAAACAGGTGTGTTTTCAACTTTTCCGGTTTTGTAGACGAAACCCAATAATGTGGCATAAAATACCGGAGCCAGAAAGAATACGGTTCTTAAGGTAGAATTGCCGATAAACATCTTGAATTCACGTTGTAAAAGTCGGAAAAATTCTTTCATAAGTAGTTGAAATTAGGTAATGAAATGTCTTGAAAAAGTCTTACATCTGGCATCTGAATCTCTTATTTAAGGATCACATTTGCATTGACCAGAATATTTTTAGCCTTATTCATATCGGCAGGTTTTACTTTAATTTCATATACGGCATCCTGCAGCTGATAATCGGGATAGGCAGTGGTTATATCTGCATACCTTGTCAGTTGTTTGATGTAGACGATGTTTCCTTCCAGGTTTTCTTTATTATAAACTACCTGCATATTCACCGTCTGTCCTTTTTTGTATTTTGAAATCCTGCTTTCCGGAACGGTAAATCTGAAATAAGTACTGTCAGGGATATACCCATTAAATAAAGCGAAACCTGCTGTAGCCAGTTCACCGGTATTTAAACTGATGGTTTCTATTTCCATATCGTTGGTGGCTATGATATATCTTTCTGAATACGCAACATTGGCTTCCTGCAAAGCTCCTTTGGCCTGAGATGCCTGCCCCGCTGCCATTTCCACTTTCTCTACACGTGTGCCTCTTTTCACATCATCAAGTTCTGCTACTACGGCATCATACTGTGCTTTTGCTCCCTGCATTTTAGCATATACCTCATCATACGCCTGTGGAGACATTAAACTGTCGCGGTACATATTACTTGCTCTTCTAAATGATTTTTGGGCAAATTCGTATTGTTCTTTCAAGCCTTTATATTTTGCCTGAAGCTGTCTCAACTGGTCTGCAGTAGCCCCGTTTTTGGCCATCTGCTCCTGTGCTGTTGCAGCACTTACGGCGCCCTGAGCCTGTGCAATTTTTGCAGAAACTTCCGGTACATCAAGCTCTGCCAGTGTATCACCTTTTTTCACGGTCTGTCCTTCGGACACATATATTTTCACAATCCTGCCGGTTACTTTCGGGGCAAAAGAGATCACGTCTTTTTTTGTTTTGCCTTCGGAATCATTGAGGTTTTCTTTTTTATCATTACAACTACCCAGCAACAACAGAACAGCAAATACGAGAGATATATTTTTGTGCATCATTTTTAATTTTAAGATTAATACAGTTTGGCAATATTCAGTTCCTGAGTGGATCTCATCAATTCTATCCCTGCTCTTCTCTGATTGAAAATTGCATTTTGATATTCCAATTCTACCATTTCCAGATCATTTTCTGCATCAATAAGCTGAGAAGATTTACTGAGGCCATATCTGAATTCTTTTTCTGCCTGAACGAGCGCATTTTTTGCCAGTTCTTTTTCTTTCGCCTTCAGGGTGATCTGTGCGCTTGCGATATCATAATTGGTCTGATTATTAGCCAGATTCAGTGTAAGTTTTTTTAATGCGTCTTCTTTCTGATTCTGCAGGATTTCTTTTCCGATTTTTGCAGTTTCTTCAGCATGTTTTCCTTCTTTTCCATCAAAAATTTCCCATTTAAAACCTATTCCTGCGGTAAGTAAAGGGAGGATATTAATATTGGTCGGTCTCCAGTCGAGTTTTGCGCCGCCATATCCCAATGCGGGAACGGCCGGTATGATATTATCTGAAGTTTTAATTCTGCTTCCATACAATCCGATATAATACGCGGATGCCATCAGCTGCACTTTGGGAATCATCCAGGTTCTTTCTGCTTTTATTTTATAATCGGCAGCGGTGATTCCGTGTTCCAATGCCCTGATCTCGGCTCTCTGTTCGATTCCTTTTTCTGCAGAAAGCAGTTCTACAGGAGATAAGACCGGATCAATCATTCTGAGACGCTCTTTATCGATGCCTGTTAAAATATAAAGTTGGGTAAGAAGCAGTTCTTTTTTCCCTTCATATTCTACCATTTTGGCATCCAGTGTCGCCTGGGCGAGTTCGATTTTTTTATGGTCGTAAGGAGTAATTAAGCCGTAACCTAATGCTTTATCTGCTGTTTTACGGTTGATATCGAGTCTTTTTTTACTTTCATCCAGTACTTTTTTAGACTGATGAACCAATGCAAGCTGATCATAGGCTTTGGAGATACTGGCTACGACCTCATCTCTCGTTTTTTCAAGGAGAATATCTTCGGATATTTTTTTCTCTTCAATGGCCTTTTTCAGGTATTTCACTTTCCCGCCTGAATACACCAGCATTTTGGCATCTGCTTTTGCAATTCCGGAAAAGCCTGATACGTTCAGATTATTGTTGAAACTTCCTTCCGGAATATTGATGAAAGGTCTGAGATTAATTTCGGGCGAGGTCAGCCGTACTGTACCGTTTAGATAACCTGCCTGCCCGCTGAGTTCCAGTGTGGGAAGAAAGATGTCTTTCAGTTTATGTTCATCAAGATCGGTCAGCTTATTTTGGGTCAGCTGCATTTTGAGGTCGGAATCCCGAACCATCGCACTGTCTAAAAGTTCTTTGAAGTCCGGCGCAGACTGTGCCCATCCGAAGACGGGAAGCGCGATAAAACCAAGCGTAAAAATCAATAAATTGTTTTTCATGGTTCTTGTTTATAACAAATATAGTGCAAAAAGGGCTTATTTCATAGAAGAAAAGCCACGAAACAGTGAATTTAAAAAACGTTTATCATACGTTTAACGTAAAGGCTCTATTCATCGTAGTTTTAAAGGAATCGTTTAACTTTTATTTAAATTAAAAAAAGTTAATTTTTTTCTTTAATTTCCCCTTTAACAATGAAAAAACTCCCCACAAATGCGAGGAGTTTCGTATATAAAAAGGGTTCAGATTATTTTTGAACGGCTTTCTTCATTGCTGCATCAGGACGTAAAATTCTATAACGAACTTCAAGGTCTTTGGGAACATAGAATACTAACGGCAGCTTGCTGTTGTATCTTACGATTTGCGGCTGCAGGGTTACAAACTTTTTGGTCTTTTTCTGATCAAGGCAAGCCATAAGGGTACCTCCTGTTTCTCCTTTAGATTCTACTTCGTAATAGTTGTATCCCCATCCCTGAAGATCCTGAGTTTTTACATCTCCCATCAGAAAGTATTTATTACAGTCTAGCATTTTTTCTGCTCCTACAAAGAATTCCACTTTTAAATCTTCTTCATTTTTTGCTACCGGAAGCTGAATGTACACCTGTTTGTATCCATCTTTTGCTTTAGGAAACATTTCAATCTGTAGTTTTTCAAACTTTTCTGCTTTCTTTTGTGCGAAAGCATTTACTCCTACCAACATTACCAATCCAGTAATTAAAGTTTTTGAAAATTTCATTTTGTTTTATTTTTAAAAATTTTTACTACCACCCTATAGCCAAAAATCATTCCACAATCTGAATATTGGTGCCTTTTGTATGGGCATTCATCTGCGGTGCATAGTAGTTTTGTATCGTCGTAATCCCATTAGAGAATTTTCCGGATGCATTAGCTACGTAATCATATTCAAATACGTATTTGCCTTTTTGCATAGATTGAATATAGAAATTAGTGGAAGCATCTTTAGTTGACTGATAGTATCCTAAATTGTTTTTCCACTGGTATCCGGACAATACATCCACCGGTTCAAAACCTGCAGCACGCATATCTTTAATATGGATAAATTCCATGGCTCTGTCGGTATTCAGGATCATTCTTACGGTTACCTTATCTCCTACTTTTAACGGAGTTTCCGGTGAAATTTTCTGAAGCTCTTCTCCGTTTACGGTTTTCACTTTTTTATACAGTTCTTTGGTCACAGAGATGTAGTTTTCAGAAGATTTTATTTTATCCAGATCTTCATAATACTGCCAGAATAATCCACCCTGAACAATCCCCGGACCTGGTTTCGTAACGGTAACGGTTGCTAATTTTTTATCAACAGTTTCTGTTTTCACCGTTGATTTTACATATCCTGTTGCCTGGGTTTGAGGGTTCAATTCTTTTCCTCCCCACACGATGGTTGCTTTATCACTTTCGGTACCCGTCCATGATTTTCCTGAATTCAGGATCGTAAAGATTACTTCCGCAGTTCCTCTTGAACTTCCCCATGAGTTGACTTCTTTCTGAGTCACCAGCCAGATTTTCATATCCTCAATCATTTTCTGATCGTTTGGTTTCAGGGTGTTGAATGCTTCCAATGCGCCGGCATGGTTAACCACTTTGGAACTGAACCATCCCCAGTCATTAAGGTTCTGCTTCCAGTATACACCCTGTATTTTAGTATCTGTGGAAGTTTCTTTCAGGTAAGTCATCAGTTTATCTGAGGCCGTTTTCAACCCGTAATCGTTCATCAGTAAGGCTGCACGGTGCAGTCCAAAGAAGGTAAAATCGGAAGCCTTAACGGTTTTAGCCTGTTCTTTTACCAAGGTTTTCAGCGTTGCTCCTTTTCCCTGTAACGGATATTGTTTTTCCCAGTAATTTCGGGTGTTAAGATAATCGAGTGTCCAGTTGTTCCAGACATTCTTTTTCTTCACATCCCAATATCTATTAATCTCATTATCGACATATTGTATCAGCTTGGCCACCATTTCATTCTGGGCTGAACTCTGATAGTCTTTTGCATTGTCTTTTAGCCAAAGGTTGATCTTCCCTAAATTCTTAAGAATATACAGTGAAACTCCGTAAGAACTTGGATATCCGGAATACCAAGAGAAGCCTCCATCAGGATTTTGCAGCTTTTTGAAATCATCCCAATCCTGATTAATAGAATTTTTCATCGTATTGGCATCGAATAACAAGGCCAGTTTCTGCATCTGTTCGCCTTCATTTTTACTTTCCAGCACCCATGGTGTTTCTTCCAGTAATAATTGTTTCAGCTCCTGGTTTTTTTCAAGATTTGAATTCAATAATCCTTTGCTTTGGTATTCTTCAAAAACCGTTTTCATTTTTGGATTGGCTTTAAATATTTCTGAAGCCAGCACATCTGCAAACCATTTATTAAAGATCACATCTGCAGAACTGTTCTGGTCGTTTTTCAGACTTGGAAGGGCAAACATAATTTCCCAAATCGGGTTGGTAGTCAGTTCGAGGGTATTAGAAACATTGGAAACCGTGGCAGAATTTGTATTCTGAAGATTATCGAGTACAAATGTTTTGGTTTCACCTTCTTTTACAAATACCGGAACGGCATCGGTAACCAGCATACGGTTCGGCAGAATAGCAACAGCTTTTTGTTCTCCATCGGAATATGCTCCTGCTTTGGCAACGATTTTTAAAATAATTGATGAAACATTGTTTGGAACTTTTACCTTCCATGTCAATGCAGAATTTCCGTTTTCATTAAGGTCAAAATTCTGCGTAGCTGCGGTAAGCCCAAATTGAGAAGAAATATCTTCATTGGTGAATGCATCCAGAATCTGCAGGTTGGCAGAACCGTTTAATTTTTTACTGGTTAAGTTGGATAGTTTTGACTGTAAATTCAGTTCATCGCCTTCTCTTAAAAATCTTGGATAGTTTGGCGTAACTGAGAATTCTTTCTGGGTAACCACCTGTTTTTCCAACGTGGCTGCACGCGCATCTTTGGTATGTGCCAGAAACATTAATTTCCATTTTGTAAGGGCTTCCGGAGACGTAAATTCAAAGCTTACATTTCCTTCTGCATCTGTTTTTAAATCCGGATAGAAAAATGCTGTTTCATTAAGGTTTTGGCGTATAGGTACATTGCTCAAAACAGTATCAGTTGGTGGTAGGCTTTCTACTTTAGCAGCCTTCAAAGGTTCTGGAACAACATTTTGAATAATTTCATATTTATCTTCTGCATAATCGACTTCACTATTTCGAGCCATCTTAGCTTGGGCAGCAACCGGAGCTGCTTTAGCCCGTATTCCTGAAACTCTTCCTCTTATCAGTATTTCTGCGCCTCCTAAGCCGCCATCATACCAGTTAAACTGAGGTACTTCAACAGATGTCCCGTCCAGATATTGTAATCTTTTCTGATAATATTTCTGAAGAAGGTTCTGTCTGACATCATAAGAAGTTACGATTGCATATGGATAATACAGATTCTGCCAGTTGAAGCTGTTTGAGGCAAACTGATCCAACGACATATCGTACATATTGGCCAATACTTCGGCATTGATTTTTTCTTTATCATTTCCGGCTACTTTTACCGTCCATTTTTCTTTAACATTCGGTTCCAGCTTATCTCTGAAGGTTACGGTTTCAATAGTTAATGGCTGTTCTGCTGCTTTGATTTTCAAATTAACAGATTGCGTCTGAACATCATTGAATGCCACCACCTGAAACTGAATATTAAGAGTGGATACATTTTTATCTTTCGGAATATCTGCGGTATATTCCAAAACTCCGTTTTTAAACTTCTGTACCGTTGAAACTGTTTTTCCGGAGCCATCCTGTACAAATACATTAACCAATGCATCAGGAATGGCAGAATACACATACACTTTAGCTTTCTCGCCTCTTGAGAACTCATTTTTAGGTTCTATCACCGTAAGGAATGGTTTCTGATGAGACGGTAAAGCGTTTTTGTTCCAAACACTGAAGTTCTGTGAAGATTTTATGGTGTCCTTCCCTTCGAAATTATACAGTTCCAGCTGATAATCTCCGGCACTCAGTTTTCCAAGATCAAGGGTTTCTGACGGCTTCTCAACTTTGTCGAAAAGCACTTTTTCTACTTTCCAGTTTTTCAGTTCTTCATTTTTATCAAATATATCATGTGGGAATTTGCTGATGAATTCTTCTTTTGAATATTTCGGGAGATTCTGAACTTCAGCTTTGAAGTTATCTCTGAAAATCCGGTTTGGAGCTTCCAGCTTTGACAGTTTCGCCTGATATGTTTTTTTCAGATCCTGTTCATTGTAATTCCTGGTTTCTACTTTTAGTTTTACAGTCTCATCGGCAAATACCGTATTGATGGCATCTGCTTTTATGTAATGGGAAACTGAAGCTACCTTCAGCTGTGTATTTCCGGTTTGTGTTTCACCATTGATATCAGTAACGGAAGCATTAATTTCGTAATTATCTATCTGAATGCCATCGAGCTTTTCATCTTTTTTAAGGTCTAAACGGATAACAAATTCTCCTTTTTCATTGGTTTTGGCTTCTCCCAATATTGAATTTTCATTATCATTGCCTTGTGGATACCACCAGAAATATCTCCAACGGATGTTGTGTTTCTTAATTTCATACTGTACGGTAGTATTGCTCAGTGCAACTCCGGAGAACATCATGGCTTTTCCTTTCAGTTCGATAGTTTGTCCGTATTTGTATTCGTCTTTTACAGGATCAAAAGTAACTTCAAATTTCGGTCTTTTGTATTCTTCTACCCTGATATCTTTATACCCTCCCCCTTCATTGGTCTGCAGGTAAAACGTTCCGTTTAACTGACCTTTTGGCAGGATAAAACTCCCGTGGTAAGAACCAAATTCATTGGTCGTGAAATTTTGAGAGGAAACTTCCTGGCCGTTGGTATCTATCAACGTTATTTTCTGGCTGATTCCTGATGCTGCGGATTCTACCTCTTTATCAATTTTTGTATTGATCGTTTTAAAATAAACCGTCTGTCCAGGTCGGTAGATCGCCCGGTCGGTGAAGATCTGTGCTTTGGTGCGGTTTTGTTTATTGGGATTGTAATCTTCTGCATTTCGGTCATTCCCATATACCTGCATCATCTGGAAATCGTTAGATTTTGGCTGCTGGATCAGGAAAGTCCTGTAATAGTCAGTACTTTTGGTTGCCGGAAGTTTGAAAACTCCATTTTCATTGGTTTTGCCGTCTACTTTATTTAAGGGTTTTCCGGAAACAAATTCATAGAAGGTAATATTTTCATTAACAGCAGGCTTTCCGTTTTCGCTGTTTACCAGTTTCAATTCATTGGAAAGCTGGTTACGGTCTGTTTTATTCTGGTAAATAATGGTATTTCCGGACACTAAAAAATAAAAATTCTGTCGGGAATTTTCGTCTTTGGAATCTGCCCCGGCTACAGTATATTCTCCGACATAAATCCCTGAGGTAAGTGGCTTAATTTCTAAAGAAGTTTTATGAAGCTGATAATCTTTAGGATCAGAAAGCTGATAGATTTCTTTTCTTACCAGATTCTTTTTTATTTTACTGAAAGTGTCTCCATAAGAATTCTGGATGTACTGCACTACAGACGCGTAATCTTCTTTTACTTCATAAATATTGATTGAAAATTCTGAAACATTTTTATATTCCGCCACCAAATGAATCGGCAGATTGTTTTGGGTCTGCGGTTCATATTTAAGGGTCAGATAAGGATTTACAATTTGATTTTCCGTGTTTTTAATATTTCCTATAAAAGATGATTTTGGATATTGCATTTTTGCCTGAGCCGCAACTGCCAATGCTTCTTTTTCTTTCTTTTTAGCGATAAGCTCATTCATGATTTCTTGCATGATTACGACCTTATAATCGCCTTCAACATTAGATTTTACAAGATTCTGAAGCTGTTCGATCTTATCTTTACACTGATTGAAATTACAATTTTCGTTCAGCTTTTCATTCATGAAAAACAGCTTGGAATTCCCGCTGTTCATGGTGATCAGCTCATCGTATATTGTATTAATCTTGGTTCTGTTTTCCGTAAGTTCATTTTTCGTGAAAAGATTATTATCTGATAGAAAGCTTACTTTTTTCAGGGAATACCAGTCGAGCAATGTTGGAAAATAGGATACATCTTTGGTATTGGTAAAAACATCGCTGTATTTTTTCAGCGCCACATTTTTCATGTCCTGCTTTTGCTGATCAAGCTCCTGAAAGCTTTTGGTAAGATAATTTTTAAAATCAAGCTTACTCCAGGTCTCTAGCTGGGATACATCCTGTGAATTGATATTGGTTCTGCCATTAACTTTCCAGGAATTCTGATCGTAATAATCCATGAAGAAACCTTGCAGCAAAACGCTGTACACCAATTTTTCTTCTCCTTTCAAATGGCTGTCAGCACTTTGCAATTTAGAAAAAAACTGTGAAGCGGCATTATTCTGATCATCATCCTGGGTTTGGCTGACGATACTGAATTCTGCTTTGAGGGAACGGATGAGCTGCAGTGCATTATTTTCTTTCATAGCCTGGTTTTGTATGTCTAAAACAATGGGAAGATTAGATTTAAAGGTGCCTTTCTTACTGTTTTCTGTTATTTTTTTCCATTGGTCATCGTAGTATTTTTGGGCGAAGACCGGTGAAAAGTTGAGCATTAACAGCAAAAGCATAAAAATCTTGGAAAATCTTTTCATATATGTTATTTTTGATAAATGAATTTCTTAAAAATACTCAAAAAAACCGTTATAGACAGTCAAGTTTACGTATCCTTAACGGGAACTCTTTTTGCAGTATTCTTCATGGAAGAGCAAAACACATTCCGTTTCCCCTCTATAGCCTTGATTTTCATTACTTATTTCAGTGGTTATCTGTACACTAAATATCAGTATACCCGGCATTTTTTTAAAATTCTGGTCTTAAACGCTATCGCGGGAATCATCTGTGCATTGCTGATCATCCATAACCACAATGAGATACGGCTGTTGAAGTGGTTTATCATTGTTGTATTAGGCTTGCTTTATAATAGTTTTTTTCTGGACGTGTATATCCGTAAAATACCGTTATTAAAGGTTTTTTATGTAGGATTGGTCTGGGCACTCGTCAACTGCTGGCTGACCTTACCGGAATTCAATCTTCCTATTTTCCTGATCAGTTTCTTTTTTATCACAGCGTTGGTTCTCCCTTTTGATATCCGGGATATGGGAAGTGATACGGTACAGACCTTTCCCAAGTTAATTGGGGTTCAGAATACAAAATACATTGCCTATCTGCTTGTTTTTGTAAGTACTGTTCTGGCTGCATTTTATTTACATCCAAAATTTTCTCTGGCATTTTTTTTATCAGGGATTATCACTTATATTCTTATTTATTTCTCTGAAAATAAAAGAGATGACGCTTATTTTTCATTCGGTATTGAAACTTGTTCTGCACTTCCTTTTTTATTTCTACTAATAATGGAGTATTTTTGACGAATGATTATCAAGAAGCTTTCTTTATATAATTTCAAGAACCATTCAGAAAAGAAGTTCGAATTTTCTCCGCAGATCAATTGTTTTGTGGGAAATAACGGTGCCGGAAAAACCAATATCCTGGATGCAATGCATTATCTGTCTGTAGGAAAGAGCTTTTTGGGAAACAGGGATTTCAGCAATATTAAAAATGATGAAGATTTCTTTACGATTGATGCTGAGATCCAAAATGAAGACAGCGAGGATATTATTAAAATTTCCCAGCCTAAAGAGGGGAAAAAACTAGTTAAAAAGAATGATAAAAGCTATGAGAGACTTTCTGATCATATCGGATATTTACCGAGTGTGATGATCTCGCCTTACGACTCCAATTTAATTTCAGATTCCGGGGAAAGTAGAAGGAAATTTCTGGATTCGATGATTTCACAGACTGATTCCGGTTACCTTTTTGATCTTATTCAGTACCAGAAAACCATTCAGCAGCGAAATGCATTGCTTAAATATTTTGCTAAAAACAGGGTTTGGGATAAGGATTCTCTGGATATTTACAATGATCCCATCACGCGTTTCGGAACGAAGATTTTTGAGAAAAGAAAAGAGTTTGTTGAGCAGTTAAATCCTATTGTTCAGAATTTTTATACTATTATTTCAGGCGGAAAAGAATCAGTTTCTGTTTTTTATCAGGCTGACCTGGCGGAAGGCTACGATCCTACCTACCCGGAAACTGCCTTTCAGGAGCTTTTAGCTCAAAGTGTAGAAAGAGACCGCATGCTGACCTATACTTCAAAGGGAATTCATAAGGATGATCTTTTGTTTGAAATGGACAATACACTCATCAAAAAAATTGGTTCACAGGGACAGCAGAAATCGTTCCTAATCTCTTTAAAACTGGCCCAAATGAGCCTCATCAAAGAACTGACGAACAAAACCCCTATTCTTCTGTTAGATGATATTTTTGATAAGCTGGATGACAGCCGTGTTTCTCAACTCATCGAACTCGTTAATCGGGAGAGTTTCGGACAGATCTTTATTACTGATACTCATAAAGAACGTACTGAAAGTGTTGTGAAAAAAATTAATGAGGAAAGTATTATTTTTGAGGTGTAAGATAGCAGATTTCAGACATAAGATATTAGATTTAAAATGATCATTACATTAGTCCTTGTAAACCAAGTTCCATGAAGAAGAAGAAAAAACGTGAATTTCAGTCATCAGATCTTGTAAAATCCTTTGCAAGGATCCATGGATTTGAAGATAAATTGGTTGCTTTTGAGATTAAAGATTTTCTTGAAGACTATCTGGATGAAAGTCTTTTCAATGAGATCCAAAGCGTAAATATTGAACACCATATTGTGATCATCAGAATTAATTCTCCTTTGCTGAAGAATGATTTTAAGATGCGTAAAAGTTTTTATCTGAAAAAATTTCAGGATAAATTCGGCGCAGAAAAACTTAATGATCTTCAGATTTTGTAGAAATCGTACTGTTCATTAGGTCATCCGCTTTTTTATCAAGACCTGAACTCAACGGAAAGAAAAATTTAAACGGATGCTTCTTAAAGTATCTGAAAATTTCTTTATAAATTTCACTTACCTGTCCAAAGTTCATCTTTCTGGATCTGAAGGCCAAAAACATAGACAGTGAAAAACTTACCAGGAAGTTGAAGAATCCTATTAAGAACACGGTAAAGAAGGAAATCCAGAATGTATAAGAATCTACGGTAAAGTCTTTTCCATATAATCCTAATGCGAAATTCCCTGCAGCGAAGGTAATGTGTCTGATATCCAAATCAAGCCCAAAAAACAGTCCTACAGGCGCCGTAGCCCCCAGGAAAACCCCGAACCAGAAATTGGAAACAATACCCGGCCAGTTTTTAGCATAATATTTAGACAGGCCTTTTGCAAATTTCTTTCCCAAGAAGTTTCTGATCGGAAGGTTCTTGGCAATTCTTTCCGGAATCTGATAAAACACAGAGTTGTTTCCAATATTCCCTGAGATAATCCCTGAAATAAAAAGATAAAAACCGGCAATACTTGCGTGGAGAATGGCTTTTGATTTAAAGGGATCAAGGTCCATCAGTAATTTATCGGATCTTTCTACTGCTAAGTTTTGGGAGAAAAACACATCCAGTCCATAAATAATTGCCAGCGCAATGGGAAAGGAAAGCAATACATTCCCTACAAAGGCAATAAACTGGCTTCGAAACAGCTTTGAAACAAGGTGGGCAAATTCTGTATTATTTCTTTTATTATTTCCTTCTTCGGCCAGTACTTTAGTCATGGTAGCCGCTGTCATGGCCGGCTGTTTGGTCGCCAGCGTAAATCCCATCAGGTAAATCATTACAAATCCCATCGCATAATTCATGGAATATAAAAACGCATGGGAAAAATCACTTCCGGGAATATAGCCGTACAGCATTTTCAACACACAGAGCGCTCCTACGATGATTCCGCCGCCACTGGCTTTATAGAACATCGTCATGTATTCTTTCCGGGTTGAGGTGATGTAATGGGTACCTGTTTCTGCGGTATGATTGGTGATCAGATGGGAGATCAGACGGGTACTGTCGTTGATCAGGTCTGCAATATTATTTTTATGAGATTTATATCTTACAATATTAAAAATCAACTGTTTAGATTTGATGATAATATCTTCTTCACTATCAATTACCAGCAGCTGAACGATTTCATAAATTCTTTCGGTCTGTTGGCGGATTTTTAATAGTGACTGGTTAATTTTTCCTGAAATTCCATATTTGGCGGAATTTTTAAAAGCTATATTAACGAAGTCTTTACAGTGTTCCGCATAAATCTTAATCTGTTTATATCGGCTGTCTCTGGAATGAAGCTGTAAATAAGGATTTTTTTCCAGCTCTTCAGCCAGTGCTTCAAGTTCGTTCTGCAATGCCAGAAAAGGATTGTCAAAATTACGGTACTGCGGAGCCATTCTAACGACCTCTACTTCCATAGCCATTCCGGTTGCGCGCCAAGACAGGATATTCATTGAGAAAATAAGCTCTTTCTTTACGGTAGGACTGGTAATAAAATCTGAAATTCCTAAGAGAGTCAGAAATTCATTCACTTCATTTTCGGGAAGATTTTGAAGGTATTTCAGATCTTGATTGGGTCTTAAACTGACGTTATCAATCATGTACCAAACTGTATTTTCATTTTCTACAGGTGGCAGTATTTTATTCAATATTCTTTTTTTAAGTTCAGGGAAAAAGGCATTTTCCGAGAGAATATTGGCTTCCGTTAATGATAAATTAAAAGGTCTCCCGTCAAAAATATTCTGAAGGTAGATTTTAAAATTTTCTGTATATCCGGGATTATTTCTGAAAAAATTCAGAACATCCGTGAAATCGCTTCTTTTAATACTTTCTATAAACTCTGCAAAGGGTTCCAAAGAGCGTGTTTCATTCTTAAAAGAGAAATATTTTTTAAGAACGGATTCAAAATTTGTACTTGAAGTAAAGAATTTCATTGGTACAAAGATACTATTTCAAACTTACATTCCTCATTTGTCTCATAATCCAGTTATGCTTCTTTTTTAAATAGGGCGATGGTTTTTTAGGATCATATTTTTTAGGATTAGGCAGAACGGCTGCAATCCATGCTGCATCTGAAGCACTTAAGTCTTTGGAAGATTTTCCAAAATAATATTGTGAAGCTGCTTCCACCCCAAATACACCCTTCCCCATTTCAATGGAATTCAGGTATCTTTCAAGGATAATATCTTTAGTCCATACTTTTTCTATGATAAAAGTATACATGGCTTCCAATCCTTTTCTGAGCCAGCTTCTACCCTGCCAAAGAAAAACATTTTTCGCCGTCTGCTGAGAAATGGTGCTTCCGCCCCGTATTTTCTTTCCTTCCTCATTATGCTTCATGGCTTTTTCTATCGCTGTGTAATCGAATCCGTTATGGATAAAAAACTTTTGATCTTCGGAAGCAATGACTGCTTTTTTCACATTATTTCCCATATCATCATAGGAAATATAATCCCGCTTCAGTTTCCCGAATTCAAAAAGCGCTCCGATCTGCGTAATGGTAACCGGCGGATTGAAAAACCTTCCCCATATGATAAACACTACATTCAGAACAAGAACGATAAAGATGAACTGTTTAATTTTTTTCCACATAACTTTTTCTACAAAAGAAGTACAAAAATAAGCAAATAGTCTGAGTTATTGCAATTCCTTCATATAGGTTAGCTGATAATCCGGCAAAAGTTCGGGGTGAAAAATTTTAATATAATCTTTCAGGATAAGGTCTGCTCTTACTACGCCACTCTCAAAAAAATCATTGGCTTTCTGTTTTTCTTTTCCGGTGATTACATAGATATGTCCTTTATTGAAAACATTTAGCTTTCCATAGAAAGGATTCATCCCCAGCATTTCTTTTTTTGAAGTATGATTTCCCGCATTTACCCAATATTGTACACCGCTGGATTTGGCATAAACTTCTTCAAAACTCATGGTTAACGCTTTATCTTCAGTATTATCTTTTAAAATATAGGCTGCATTGGCATCGGAAATATAGTTAGCCACAGAAGTTTTACCTCCCGGCAGATACCATACATCGCCATACATTTCATTTGCCAATACTAAAGGTCTTTCTTTTGCTTTTGATGCCAGCTGTTTCAGACTGTTATAATTCTTTTCGATTTCCTGATATTTAGCAACAGCTTCTTTTTCTTTTCCTAATAATTCTCCAAAAAGTTTTACATAGGCTGTTTTTTCCAACGGCTTCTGTTCCATATATTCATCCAGAAAAATCACCTGAATTCCATTATTTTTCAACAGCTGATATGCATTGTCAAAGCTGGCAATATAGTTCGTAAATATTGCATCAGGTTTCAGAGAAATAATTTTCTCAATATCGTATTTTTGCTCACTTCCTACATTCTGAATTTTCCCTTCTTTAAGTAATGACTGAATTTTTTCTGAATAAATATATTCCGGACTTGATACTCCTATTATCAGATTTTCCGCGCCAAGCTCTGAAATATAGCCCGCCATACTTGCATTTAACAGGATAATTTTCTTAAATGGAATTTGATTTGATTTAAATTGATAAGTAAAATTCCCCGATTTTAACTCCAGTACTTCGTTATTGTCTTTATACTGTGTTCTATTTGATAGTACAGACGCATCTGCGGATGAAATTTTTTGTTCTCTTTTACAGGAGATTAGCGCTACAGCTGCAAATAAAAGTAAAATTCTCTGTTTCATCTTTCAAAGAACGGAAAAAAGTGCTATATTTGCAAACCTTAAAACATCAAGGAAACAACGGCCTCGTGGCGCAACTGAATAGCGCATCTGATTACGGCTCAGAAGGTTACAGGTTTGAATCCTGTCGAGGTCACAAGACCGACATTTGAAGATTTCACTCTTCGATGTCGGTTTTTTTTATTTCCTAATCCGTTGTTATACTGGTAGATACATTGAGCCACAATATTCATTTTAGGTGTTTGAAAACTTTTTCCGTCAAATTCGACTTTTTGGGGAAATATCAAACACCCAATCGTCCTTTTTGTTTGAAGATCTCCCTGCTGATAAAGGTTTGCAAGGTTTTCCATCCCGTCAAGTGCATTTTCTATTTTTGTTCTAATGTCAAGCTCTTTGCTATCCGAAACCATTTGCTGAAGCTCCTGTTCCAATTGTTCAATTTGTGATTTTGTGATCCTTTTGATATCTTTATAATCCTCTTCATCTAATTTATCAATAAGATATTTATCTCTTGCATTCGCAATCTTTTCATTAAGTAAATTGATCTCTTTTGAAATTGACTTTCTCTTAGCTTCTATATCGCAAGTGAATTGTTTATAGTTATCTAAAAGTATCTCCTTCATAAGTTCTTTGATGATCGGATTGTATTCCAGTTTAGAAATTTCAAGCTCAAAGAGTTCATTTAACTTGTCAGAGTCAAACCTAAATCCGCATTTATAATGACAATGATAGTAATAATAGGTTTTAGACTTTCCTTTTGCACCACTTGCCGTAAGATTCTTTCCACACCTTGGACAGATTAGAAGGCCTCTAAGAGGAAAACGCTCGTTTCCAAGAACTCTTCCACCAGGCCCCTCTACTTTTCTTTTTTTGTCCATAATATGTTGAACCTGATTAAACAATCGTTCACTAATTAATGCCTCATGTTTTCCTTCAGTGTAATAAGCTTCCTCTTGTTTATAGTCTTCAATATAGATCTTCCCGCAGTAAACCGGATTTCTCATCGCTTTAGCGAAAGCACTTCTTGACATCGATACTCCCTCTCTTTTATTCATTTGCAACCTCACGTGGTCAGCGGGAATATGACCTTTGGAAATCTCATTAAATGCCCAGATAATATTGGAAGCCTCTGGATTCTTAATTGCAATATATTTTTTACCATCTTCATGACTTCTGTTGATATACCCATAAGGAGCTATCCCCATCAATCGCCCCTCTTTTTTTGCTCTTCGCATTCCATGGAAAGTATTTAATGCTCTTCTGTCATTTTCCACTTCGGGAGTAGATAAATAAATAGCCAACATTAATTTATTTTCAGGAACTGACATATCCAAAGGCTGCTCAATGGCTTGGGGAATAACATGATTTTTTTGAAGCAAACTGATCATTTGATAGGCATCACCAGTATTACGACTAAATCGATCCCATTTTGTGAATAGAACCAAACTGCTTTTATGACTCTTTTTTTTGATTTCGAGAAGATACTTTTTCCACTCAGGACGTTCAAAGCTTTTAGCTGAATGGTCTTCATAGATTACTCTATTAATGGAAATATCATTGTTTGCACAATATCTGCGTAATCGCTCATCCTGATCTCTTTGCGAATAACCTTTTTCAGCTTGTTCATCGGTCGATACTCTTATATACAGATCTGCAATAACCATAGTTGTAATAATTTCGTTAAAACTGAGTTTTAGATTGGCATCAAGACAAAACTGATGCAGTAGAAATTCATCATTCCGATATATTGCTAAGATACAAATTATCAGTCAGATGTAAAAAATTCTTTTAAAGTTAGTTTTACAATAATATATATAAATTCCATAATTTCTTCTGATTGTTCTTCATTAATATTATAGCCAGCTGTTCTTAGCAAATGCAATGCTTTTTCAGGAGGAATCTTTTTTAATTCAATAGATGGGATATATTTTTTACTCTCAGAATATGGAACTTTATTCTTTTCTTTATGATGATTTTTCATAATGATTGGCTTAATGATTATAAATCACCATTAATTTAAAATCATCAATCCTGGAATGTTTTGAAGTGTCTTTGTAATGTACTTGATGGCCTTCTTTTACAATTATTTAACGATAGTATTTTTTATTAAAAACGTCTAATTTTTGTACCTTTGAGAATATGAAAGAACAACACCTGGAGCCTAAACAAGAACTTTATCATTCAATTGCCAAAATTATTGTCGATTCAAAATCAAGTCTTTACAGAACGACCAATACAATATTATTAAATATGTATTGGGAGATCGGTAAACTTATTGTTCAGGATGAGCAAAATGGCGAAAAACGTGCAGGCTATGGAAAACATATACTTAAAAACTTAGCGAACCAGCTATCTCTCGAGTTTGGCAAAGGTTTCAATGAAAGAAATCTGAATAATATGAGGGCATTCTTTAGCTCTTTTCCAATTTGGAACGCAGTGCGTACCGAATTGAGTTGGACTCATTATAGAATTATAAGCAGAATTGACAACCCTGATCACAGAATTCAGTACGTAAATCATGCCATTGAAGGAAACTGGAACACAAGAACACTGCAACGAAATATTGACAGTCAGTATTTGGGCAGATTATTAAAATTTCCAGACAATAATGATGAGAAAGAAGTTTCATCTTTCATAAAAGACC
>Ga0308164_10001545_pt1 | contig 26541 bp, 24 predicted proteins | sample PhyTR2_FD_201031 | JGI IMG/M metagenome (GOLD analysis project Ga0308164, IMG submission 201031) | Phyllosphere microbial communities from UC Gill Tract Community Farm, Albany, California, United States - DLSLT.R2 | ecosystem: Host-associated > Plants > Phyllosphere > Unclassified | place: USA... | reverse complement strand
GGACGAAGCCACCCATTCCCTGGACCTGCGAACGGCGCCTTTGGTGTGGCGCTACGTGCTGGAAAACATCAGCCCTGAAACCACGTTGTTTATCGTCACCCACCAGCAAAGCTGCCCGATTCGAGTAGACCATGACGAAACACTGGTCGCCACTCGGTTCGAGCCCAGCCACGCCCCAAGCATCGGGGGCGCGCCCCTCAGCGAATCTCGTTCACATACATGAAGTGCTCCGTACTCGCCCGCTGGTGCGTCATCATCACCGGCGTGGCGGCCTGGTCGAACGATACCGCGTCGATGATCATCACCGCATGGGGCATGGGCAGTTCCAGCAGCCGGCAATCCTCCTCCGTGGCCAACCCGGCCGTCAGCTGCTCGCGCACCGCCGCCACCCGCAAGCCGTAATGCTCCAGCAGGTACCGATACAGCAGTTCCGGCAGCGCCTCGGGGCCGGGGAAGTTCGGCACCTTGCTGGCGACTACAGTGAAATGCTCGTGCATCGCCACGACCCCATCGATGCTGCGCAGGCGGTGCAGGCGGTACACCGGGCTGCCCTCCTCGATCAGCAGCTTGCCAGCCTCGTAGGCGGTGGCTTCGCTCAACTGGTAGTCGAGCAACGCGGTGCGCGACTTCAGCAGCGCGCCTTCCTTGTTGTGCAGGCGGAAATACTGGAAGAAGTAACGCAGGTTGTGCAGCGGCGCCCAGCCGGTGACCACGGTGCCGGTCTTGCGGCGGCGCATCAGCATGCCTTCGGTGACCAGCTCGGCCAGCGCCCGGCGCACGGTGCCCACCGACACCCCAAAGTCGGCTGCCAGGGCGTTTTCGCTGGGGATCACGGTGCCGCTACCCCACTCGCCCAGCAGGATAGCTTCGGAGATATGGCGCTTCACCACTTCATATAAAGGCGCGCTGTCGTGCTCGCTCAGACGGGAGAAACTCGCAGGCGCTGCTGGCGCATTGCTATTTGTCATCATTTTTTCCTTGACGGGCCAGGCAGTGATACTTAACTATAAACTATATAGAAATACAGCGAGAACGAAAATGGCGACGAATACAGCGCTGACGCAGGCTCTCGAATCAATCGAGGCGGATCATGATTCGCTTGTCGACGATCTGCAACGGATGATCGCAGTAGACACCTGTTTTCCTCCCGGCGCGGGCTATGGTGACTTCGCCACGCTGATGGAAAGCCTGGCGGCGCCCCTGGGCCTGCACACCCAGCGTGTGACCGTGCCCGAAGCGCTGTGGCAGACGCGAAGTGGTGAAGCCTATGGCGAACGGGTCAACTTGATCGCCCGCCAGCCAGGCGACCAGGAAGTCTGCAGCCTGTACTTCCACGTCGACACTGTCCCGCCCGGCGATGGCTGGACCCACCCACCGCTGCAGCTGACCGAAACCGAAGGGCTGTTGATCGGCCGCGGTACCGCGGATATGAAAGGCAGCGTGGCCGCCACCCTCGCCGCCCTGCGCGCCGCCCAGCGCTTCAACCTGCCGCTGCGCTATTGCCCGTCGCTGCTGCTGTGCACCGACGAGGAAGGCGGGCTGTATCCGGGTATTCGCTACCTGGCCGAACAGGGGCTGGTGGAAGGTCATATCCTCAGCTTCAACGGTGGCGCGGCGCCGCGCATCTGGGCCGGTTGCTTTGGCAGCATCGACCTGAAAATCACCGTCAAGGGGCGCTCGTCTCACTCGGGTGAACCGGTGGACGCGATCAACGCCATCGAACAGAGCCTGCCGCTGCTTAATGCGCTGCAGGCCCTGAAGGCGCAAGTGCAGCAACGCGCCTGGCCGATGCCGGCGCCGCCCCACTACAACGGCGCGCCGCTGATTTCCCGCATGACCCTGGCTGCAGCCCATGGTGGCAGCAAGGGCTCCACGGTGCCGGCGCAGTTCGAGATATTGATCAACCGCCGCTATGCGCCCCAGGAACCGTTCGACGCGGTGATGGCCGAGCTGCAGCACTGCATCGACACGTCGATGGCCGGCACCGAAGCCCTGGCCGTGGAACACGAAGTGATCGGCCACCTGGCGCCGGTCGCCGACCCAACCGGCCCACACTGGCCGCGCTGGCAGGCCGCTTTGGGGGTGGGTTTTGGCTTCACCGCCGAACAGTTTCAATGCTATGGCTCCAGCAGCAGCTCGGACATGGGCTGGGTGCAGCAAGCCGGCATTCAGGAAATCCTCCTGGGCGGGCTGATTCGCCCGGAAAGCCGCATCCATGCCGCTGATGAATACACCACCCGCAGCGACCTGGTGGCGCTGGCGCAATCGATCCTGGCCTACCTGGCGGCCGACTTCACCCCGCCAGCGCCTGCGGCCGCTCAGCCTGGCTAAGCGCGCACGCCCACCGAAGACTGGCGCCAAGACTGGTCATCGGCTTTTGTTTAACGAGCTGCCCTCCTTTTGCTAAGTGAAGTCTCGCCATGAATACAGTTTTCAGGCTTAACCGTCGCCGCTTCCTGACCACCTCGGCCATCGTTACCGGTGCCGCCATGCTGCCGTTTTCCAATACCTTGTGGGCCGCCACCGCGGCGCGCAAGGGCGGCACCCTGCGCATCAGCGTCGACCAGGCGGTGGGCATGCTCAACCCGCTGCTGGCCAGGGTCAACCCCGAATACCTGCTCAGCGAACTGCTGTACAACGGCCTCACCCGCCTGAGCCAGGACATGCAGGCCGAGCCCGACCTGGCGCAGTCCTGGACGCACAACGAGGCACTCACCGAGTGGACCTTCACCCTGCGCGACAACTTGCGCTTCCACGACGCCAGCGCCTGCACCGCCAAGGACGTGGCCGCCAGCCTGCAAGCCATTCTCGACCCGAAGACCGCTTCCCCCGGCCTGCGCAACATCGGCCCGATCCAGAGCGTCGAAGCGCTGGACGACCTGCACGTGAAGCTGACCACCAGCGCGCCCTACGCCGACCTGCCGGTCAGCCTGGCCTACCCGGACGCCAAGATCGTACCGGCCGCCATTCTGCAGGGCGACATCGCCCGCCTGTCCCGCGAAGCCGTGGGCACCGGGCCGTTCAAGCTGGTGTCGTTCGAGCCCGAGCGGCTGGTGGTGGTCGCCCGTAACGAGCACTTCCATGACCCGCAGCGTCCGCACCTGGACCGCGTCGAGATTCGCGTCTACCCCGACCCTACCGCTGAAAGCTCGGCGCTGATGTCCGGCGACATCGACCTGATGCTCTCCGCCCAGGCCACCGAATTCAGCCGCCTCAGCGAGGCCAGCGGCGTCACGGGCCTGCGCGTGCCATCGGGGCAATTTCTCAACATCAACATGGCCTGCGACCAGAAGCCGTTCAACGACGTGCGCGTGCGCCAGGCACTGTCACTGTGCGTGGACCGCGCCGCCCTGGTGGATTTCGTCGCCGAAGGCTTCGGCACCCCCGGCAACGACACGCCGCTGAACGCCGCCTACCGCTACCACAGCGACATCGCCCTGCGCCAAGCCAATATCGAACAGGCGAAAAAACTGCTGGCCGATGCCGGCTATCCCAATGGCCTGGACATCAAGCTGGTGGCCCCCGACAAACCCTCGACCCGCACCCAATTGGGCATCGCCGTGCGCGAGATGGCCAAGCCGGCCGGTTTCAACATCAGCGTCGAGACCATGGCCAACAGCACCTACCTGGACCAGGTCTGGAAGAAAGGCAACTTCTATGTCGGCTTCTACAACATGCAGCCTTCGGCCGATGCGGTGTTCTCGCTGCTGTACACCTCCAACGCCGCGTGGAACGAGACGCGCTGGAACAACGCCGAGTTCGACACCGCGGTAGCCGCTGCCCGTGGCACCGATGACCCGGTCAAGCGCGCCGCCCTGTACGCCACCGCACAGCAACTGATGCACGAACAGGTGCCGTCGCTGATCCCGACCTTCTTCGACGTGCTCGCTGCCCAGCGCACCTACGTCCAGGGCTACCAGCTGCACCCGCGCGGCGCGGTATTCCGCCTGGACCAGGCCTGGTTGGACGACAGCGCGCCGAAGCGTGGCTGAACCGAGGAACATGCCGTGACTGCTGCTTATCTGACCAAGCGTTTGCTGTTGGTCGTGTACACCTTGCTGATCGTTTCCCTGCTGGTATTCGCCATCACCCAGCTGCTGCCGGCGGATGCCGCGGTCACCTTGCTGGGCCAGAGCGCCACCCCCGAAGCCCTGGCTGCCTTGCGTGCCAGGCTCGGGCTGGACCAGCCGGCGTGGCTGCAATTCGGCCACTGGCTGATGGCGGTACTGCACGGCGACCTCGGCACTTCGATGCGCAATGGCTTGCCGGTGCTGGGCTCGCTGGTAGACGCCCTCGGGCGCTCGCTGCTGCTGGCTGGCTGCTCGCTGCTGTTGATGCTGCTGGTGGCGATCCCCCTGGGCATCGTCGCCGCCGTGCGCCGGGGTCGGCCCGTGGACCTGATCATCGCCATGCTCTCGTACATCGGCGTCTCGCTACCGGAGTTCGTTACTGCGACCCTGCTGATTCTGCTGTTCGCCGATGTCTGGCAACTGCTGCCGGCCACCGGTTACGTGCCGCTCAGCGAGAACTTCGTTGAAGGACTGCGCCATCTGATCCTGCCGACGCTGACGGTGTCGATGATCATGGTCGCCCACGTTTCGCGGATGGTGCGCTCGGAAATGATCGACGTGCTGGAGACCGACTATATTCGCGCCGCCCGGCTCAAGGGCCTGTCACGGCGCCGGGTGCTGCTGCGCCACGCCTTGCGCAACGGCTTGCTGCCGACCATCACCATCGTCGCCCTGGATGTCGGCTACCTGCTGGGCGGCATCGTGGTGGTCGAGGAAATCTTCAACATCCCCGGCATCGGCCGCGAACTGCTGGTGGCCGTCGCCGCCCGCGACCTGCCGGCGATCCAGGGCGGCGTGCTGATCCTGGCCGCCACTTATTGCGTGGTCAACTTCGTGGCTGACCTTGCCTATGCCTATCTCGATCGGCGAATTCAATATGCGTGATATTTTCTACCGCCTGCTGGCCAGCCCCCAAGGCTTGCTCGGCAGCCTGATCCTGCTGCTGGCCGTGGTGCTGGTGGTCGCCGGCCCGGCGCTGGCGCCCTTCGACCCGGAAGCCATCTCCATTCTCGCGCGCTACAAGGCGCCGAGCCTGCTGCACTGGCTGGGCACCGACCAACTGGGCCGCGACATTCTCAGCCGCCTGTTGATCGGCGCCCGCGCGACCATCTCGCTGTCGGTGCTGGCCACGGTGCTGGCGATGCTGCTCGGCGCCCTGCTGGGCACCGCCAGCGGCTACCTCGGTGGGCGTATCGACGAGGCGCTGATGCGCACCCTCGATGCGGTGATGTCGATCCCGAGCCTGCTGTTCGCCCTGCTGATCGTCAGTACCCTGGGCAAAAGCGACTTCAACGCGGTGCTGGCGATCACCATCGCCTTCGTCCCCGGCATGGCCCGAATCGCCCGCAGCGTGGCCCTCGCCGCCCGCCGCCAAGACTACGTCAACGCCGCCATCGCCCGCGGCGAGTCGGCGGCCTACATCGTGGTGCGCGAGATGCTGCCCAACATCGTCGCGCCGATCATCGTCGAGGCGACCATACGCGTGGCCTTCGCCATCATGCTGTTCGCCACCCTCAGCTTCCTCGGCCTGGGCGCGCAACCGCCGCAGCCGGAATGGGGCCTGATGGTCGCCGAAGCGCGGCGCTACTTCTTCCAGGCCCCGTGGATGATGCTGATGCCTGGCCTGGCCATCGCCATCATCGCGATCGGCTTCAACCTGCTGGGCGACGGTTTGCGTGATGCCCTCAATCCCAAGGGGCAGCGCTCATGACCGCCGTGTTGCAAGTGGCTGACTACAGCCTCGATTACGAACTGCCCAGTGGCGCCCTGCATGTGCTGCAGAACATCGACTTCAGCGTCGGCGCTGGCGAAGTGCTGGGTTTGGTGGGTGAGTCCGGCTCCGGCAAGACTACCCTTGGCTGGGCCATCATGCGTTACCTCGCCGGCAACGCCCGGGAGGTCGGTGGTAGCATCAGCCTGCAGGGTGAAAATCTGCTGGCCATGCCCCAGCGCCAGGTCGAAAGCCTGCGCGGTGGCCGCCTGGGCATGATTTTCCAGGACCCTAGCGCCTCCCTGAACCCGACCCTGAGCCTCGGCGAACAAGTGGTGGAAGTGCTCACCCGCCACCGCGACCTCGGCTACCGCGATGCCTGGGCCTTGGGCGAACAGCTGCTGGCAGACGTCGACCTCAAGGACCCGGCGGCGATGATGAAGCGCTTTCCCCATGAAGCGTCGGGCGGGGAAAAGCAGCGCGTGCTGATCGCCACCGCCTTCGCCTGCCGGCCGCAATGCCTGATTTTCGACGAGCCGACCACGGCCCTCGACGTGATCAGCTCGGCGCAGATCCTCCAGCTGTTCCGGCGCCTGCGCGAAGAAACCGGCGTGGCCTCGCTGTACATCTCCCACGACCTGGCGCTGGTGTCGCGGGTGGCTGACCGCGTGTGCGTGCTCAACCAAGGGCGCATCGTCGAGCAGAACCGTGGCGGGCGCATCTTCACCGCCCCCAACGATGCCTACACGCAACGCCTGGTGGCCGCCGTGCCCGCCGCCGACAAGCGCCTGCTGAATGAAACCGAAGCCGGCGGCGTGCCCTTGCTGCAGGTCGCTGCCCTCAACGTGCGCTACGGCCAGCCCAGCCTGCTGGACAGCCTGCTGCGCCGCGACCGCCAGCCTTCCATGGGCGCCCGCGACATGACCCTGGGCATGGCCCGTGGCGAAATACTCGGCATCATTGGCGAGTCGGGCTCGGGCAAATCGACCCTGGCCAAGGCCCTCACCGGCCTGACCCCTTTCACCGGTGCCGTGCAGTTCGACGGCGTGAAGATCCACGGCCCGGCGCAGATGACTCGCGACTATCGGCGCAAGGTGCAGATCATCTTCCAGCACCCGGACGCCTCGCTGAACCCGCGCCAGACCATCGGTCAGATCCTCTCGCGGCCGCTGCGCCTGTACGGCCTGCCTGCTGGTGAAAGCGAAGCGCAAGCCATCGCCCGGCTGCTGCGCGAAGTGCGCCTGCCGGAGAACTTCGCCAGCCGTTACCCCCATGAACTGTCCGGCGGCCAAAAGCAGCGGGTGGCCATCGCCCGCGCGTTCGCCGCACGGCCGGAGCTGGTGATCTGCGATGAAATCACTGCGGCGCTGGACGTCTCGGTGCAGGCCACGGTAATCGAGCTGCTGCTGGAGCTGCGCCGCCAGCATGGCACCGCGTACCTGTTCATCACCCACGACCTCAACCTGATCCGCCAGATCGCCCACCGCATCGCGGTGATGTACCGCGGCGACCTGCTGGAGATCCTGCCGGCGGTGGACATGGCCGCCCACGCCCGCCACCCCTATACCCGTGCCCTGCTCGACGCAGTGCCGCAGCCTTTGACCGAACTGGAGCAACTTGATGACGCCTGATGCGCTGATCCACAGCCTCGATGAGGCCTACTGCCTCGACTTTCTTGCGCGCCTGGTGCAGCACAAGAGCTACAGCGCCACCCCTGAAGAGCGGCAACTGGCTGAGTACATGGCCGGGCAAATGCACGAACTTGGGCTGCACACCGAGCTGATGCCGGTGCCCGGCGAACGCCTCAACGCCATCGGCACCCTCAAAGGCCAGGGCGGCGGCCACAGCCTGCTGTTCAACGGCCACCTGGACACCAATCCGGTGACCGAGGGCTGGACCGTCGACCCCTGGGCCGGCAAGGTCGACGAGGAGTTCATCTACGGCATCGGCGTGTCGAACATGAAGGCCGGCGACGCCGCCTACTTTTGCGCGCTCAAGACCCTGATCGACGCGGGCATCAAGCTCAAGGGCGATGTGATCCTGACCTACGTGGTCGGCGAACTGCAGGGCGGCATCGGTACCATCGCCGCCATCGAGCAAGGCGTGAAGGCCGACTACTTCATCAACTCCGAACCCACCGACCTGCAGGCCGTGACCCTGCACGTGGGCTCGCTGATGTTCGTGATCGAGCTGACCGGCGACACCCGCCACCTGTCCAAGCGCGAAGAGGCGGTGGACGTGATCACCGCCGCCGTGCAGCTGATTCCGCAGATCAACGACATCACCTTCAGCGGCGCCCGTACCCCCGAGCACGAACAGGTCAACCGCGGCCACATCGGCGTCGTGCACGGCGCCCTTGGCCGTGACCTGGAAGAGTGGCGCCCACCGCAGGTCGCCGACTTCCTGCGCCTGCGCGGCTCGGCCCGCTATACCCCGGGGCAAACGGTGGAATCGGTACTGGCCGACCTGCAAGCCTTGCTCGACAAGCTTTGCGAGCAATTCCCCGGGCTGCAGGCGAAGTTGATCAACGACAGCAACAACCAACCGCTGATGCCGCCGTTCGAAGTGCCCCTCGACTCGCCGATCGTCAAGGCGGTGAACGCCGCTTACCGCCAGGTTCGCGGCCAGCCGCAACCGACCGGCATCATCACGCCGCCGTCCTATTTTGGAACTGACGCCGCGCACTTCTACCAGCGCCTGGGCATGCAAGGCGTGGTCTGCGGCCCGGGTGGCAAGTTCAACACCATGCCCGACGAACGCGTGCACAAGCGCGATTACCTGGACATGGTGCGCGTGTACATACTCGCCATCCTGAGCATCTGCGAGGTGGCCGAAGGGCTCTGAGTTCATCGCTTCACGGCAAGGACGCCGCATAACAATAACTGTGCTTCACGACTTCGCCATCTGCTGATTATTTTTTTGATAAGGGTTCACACCATGCGGTCAGCTTTCATGCTTGGCAGTGCAACGCTGTGCGCGGCGATTTCCGGCGCAGCCTTCGCAGACGACGTCCTCGACAATCCGTTTTTCAAGGACAGCACCACCCAGATCATGGCCCGTAACTTCTACCTCAACCGTGATTTCCACAACACCAGCTCCACCGGCCAGAACTACCGTGGCGAATGGGCCCAGGGCTTTATCGGTACCTTCACCTCGGGCTTCACCCCGGGCACCATCGGCCTGGGTGTGGATGCCATCGGCCTCTACGGCATGAAGCTGGACAGCAGCTCGGACCGTATCGGCAGCGGCCTGCTGCCCAGCGGCGGCAGCCACACGCCTGGCGTCGACAAGGCCGCCGACGACTATTCCCGCGGTGCCGCAGCGCTGAAGTTGAAGGTCTCCAAGACCGTGCTCAAGTACGGTCAGATGACCCTCAACCTGCCGGTCTACTCCACCGGCGACAGCCGCCTGCTGCCAGAGACCACTGAAGGTTTCTACCTGAGCAGCAAGGAAATCGACAACCTGCGCGTCGACGTCGCCCACCTGACGTCCCTGAGCAGCTATGCCCAGAGCGCCCACAACGCCAACGGCATGACCAGCGCCGACGTCTACGGCGCCACCTACAACTTCACTCCGGCGCTCACCGGCGCGCTGTATGCCTCGGACGTGCAAGACCTGTGGAAGAAGAAGTACGCGGGCCTGACCTGGGTCAAGCCGATCGATGCGAAACAAGCGTTCTCCACCGACTTCCGTTTCTACAACCAGAAGAGCACCGGTGCCGAGCGCGGCGGCGATATCGACAGCAACTCGTTCAGCCTCAAGGGCGCCTACGCCTTCGGCCCGCACAAGGTGACCCTGGCCTACCAGGCCATCACCGGCAAGGGCGGCTACGTGTTCTACACCGACGGCGGCAACACCGACTACATGGCCAACTACGTGCAGTACGCCGAGTTCACCCGCGATGACGAGCGCTCGTGGCAAGCGCGCTACGACTTCAACTTCGCACCGCTGGGCCTGCCCGGCCTCGACGTGTTCGCCCGCTACCTGCGCGGCGACAACATCACCCTGGCCAACGGCAGCACCGGCCAGACTGAATGGGAACGCGACCTGGAAGCCGCCTACACCGTGCAAAGCGGCCCGCTGAAGAACCTCTCATTCCGCCTGCGCCAGGCCACCTACCGCAACTCGTTCAGCGGTGATCTGGACGATGTGCGCTTCATCACTCAATACCCGATCAACCTGTAACGCCCAGCCCGGCGGCGCAATGCCGCCGGGTTTTATTATCTATCCCTTATCTCAACGGGGGAAAGTGTCCACTCTTTCACCGGGCTCGTTCATCCACTATCATCCTTCAAGTATTGGACATTAAAACATTTCATGGAGGAAATGAATATGCACAGCATCGACCCGACGAAGGACGTCAGTTTTTTTCGAAATGAAATATCGAAAGAGAAAACAACAACCCTAGATTTTAGCTATCTATCTGGGGTGATTGAGTCATGGTGGAAGAAGAACAATGACAAAGACCCCCACTCTTTAAAAACCCAACTGGCCAACCTGCTTTTCACTTATCTGAACACGGAAGACATTTCGCACTTTGACAAGGTAGGCCTAGCAAATGAACATGCGGCCATCTGTATCAAAAACACTTTCAAGACCGACTCCCCGAAATTGGCCTTGATCGTGCACGAAGCGTTAGCCGACCTGTTCCACCTCACTGATATAAAGTATGAGTACGAAGAACACAAAGCGATCTATCTAAAACCCTCTGCCGAGCGATATCGGGAGTGGGGTAACGGGTATGGAGACATCACACCCCACTCAGATGATTTATATGAAAACCTAAACGTTGATTATCTAGCCCTTACCGTTTGCCGCGACATCACAAAAACCCCCACCGACTACTACTTCCCTGCCGACCTATTTTTTGACTTGAGTGATCAAGATTTAGGCGAATTACTGACTATGCAAGCCGAGTTTATTTCTGGCAAAAATGTCAGCGAATTGAAAAAGCGAGTTCGTCATGTGGTTGAGTACTCTGAAACCTATGGCTATCTATTTTCACTGGATTTCCGCATCGACCCACAGACTGGGGAACGAATGCGAGCGGTGAATGGCGGCCAGGCCGTATTGGACAAAATCCGGACAGGACTGTCTAGCGCAAAGAAAAATGTGTCGACGGCTGAAACCGGTACATTTCTGATCGTGGCCAATCATAAAATACTGCATGCGCGGCCGATGTTGAATATTGATGCTAACGAAGCGCGGGAGCAAGCGCAACACGCGACGTTCAGTTCGACACCCAGGCTGTTATTTCGAAGCAAGGGCCCTAGAAAACAATATTTTAGACTGAACGAAACAGATAAAGCACAGGCGACAAATTTATGCTGACCGCAGACACACCTGCTCGCTCCTCCGCCGCCAATGTATTTAAGGAAGGTGCGCGTGACGCAATCACTTTTGGGGTTGCGTTCATCTTCATTTACCTTTCAATCGGAGCTGTAAGTGCCGCCAATTTATTATCCTTAAGTCAGGCAGCCGCAACGACGCTGTTAATATTTTCGACGCCGCTGCAGTTTTTACTGATACAAAACTATAGCGACGGGTGGTTGCTAATCCCAATCATATTGGTACTAAACGCTCGCTTCGTACTCCTCTCAGCATCGCTTGCTCCTTATATCAGAACCAGTTCAAACTTGGCAATACTCTCTTGCTTGATTCTGATCACGCCGTCGACCTTCACAGGATGTATCACTCGATTCAAACGGAGAACCGATCACCCACTTCAATACTTGATCGGCCTGGGCCTACCCATATTCGTCGCGTCAGTCATATGCACTTACATAGGCTTCATCGCGGGAGCAGGGTTGGCCGCGCCGGTTATTTATGCAGCCATGACACTCCTGCTGCCGCTACAGTTCACTGCATTGGCGGCCAAGCAATGGCCTCATTATCCGGAAGCATCCAGTTATTGGCTGGGCTTCCTTGGGGCACCACTACTCGTCTATTTATTCAATGATTACAGCTTGCTCTGCACACCTTTCATAATCGGCGGCTTGATGGTAGTCATTGAAGACAATTATAAAAAACGAGGCAGTGCAGCGTTATGACCATCTGGCTTCTTATCGCATTTTCCGCCGTAACTGCCTTTGCGTTTCGTGCCCTTCCCTTTGCCTTCAAAAACAGCCGAGCATTGACCCAACCACAAGGGGCATTTTACCGATTCATCAGCTACAGCGCGCAAGCCATGTTGGGAGTCATAGTTTACAATACCGCACTCAATAAAATGGATGCGCTTACTTTGATCCTGCAGTTTCAAATACTGGACGCATTGAAGCTGTTTTTGCTTGCGGGTACTTTTATAGCGGTCGTGAAAACAAAGAAAATATTGCCTTCTTTTTTCACGAGCCTTTGCATTTTTGTCGCAGGGTACCTCTACTTGGAGGGGTGAAAGCCAATCGTTGCCAGTGCAACCGGAAGAAATTGCGTAGCTGGCAATGGCTGTATCGTTCTCGCCTGGAACTAGGCCCGCAGCGCTCAACACTGACCCTTTACCCCCACCCATTCGCCTCTTCGATAAAATGCATCACCGCACTCGAACGCTCGTCGATCCGTGAGATCAGCGACAGCTCACTGACCATTTCCTCCTGCTCCAAAGCAATGAAATGCACCCCTGGCATGCTCAGTTGCGCCAGGGTCTGGGGCACGATGCTGATGCCGATACCGGCGGCGACCAGGCCGGGGATGCTCATCAGCGACGGCACGTGAAGGATGTCGCGCGGGTGCAGCTGATGTGGGCGGCAGGCTTGCAGGGTGTGGGAGGTCAGGCCGATGCCGGTAGGGTCCTGGAGGAACACGAAGCGCTCGTTGCGCAGGCTGGCCAGGTCGCCGTTGAAGCCGTCCATCAGGGCGTGGTTGTCGGGCACCAGCAGTACCAGCCGGCATTGGCTGAACCTGTGGGTGCGCAGGCGCTCGGGCAGGTGGTCCTTGAAGACGCGGGCGAAGCCCAGGTCCAACTCGTGGCCCAGCAACTGCTCGAACTGCCCGCGGATACCTGCGTCCACCAGCGACAACTGGACTTCCGGGAACGCGGTGAAGTAATGGCGCAGCAATTGTGGCAGGTTGGGTTCGAGCAGGGCCGAGTGGTAGCCCAGCTTGATTTCCCCGACTTCACCCCGGCGGGCCTGGCGCGCGGCGGCGACGGCGAGGTTGCTTGAAGCGATCGCCTGATGGGCATGGGGCGCAAAGGCGTGGCCAGCGGCAGTGAGCACCACGCCACGGTTCTCGCGCTTGAACAGCACCAGGCCCAGTTGCTGCTCCAGGGTACGGATCAACTGGCTCAGCGCCGGCTGGGCAATGCCCAGCTGTTCAGCGGCGCGGCTGAAGTGCTGCAGGTCGGCGGCGGCCACGAAGGCGCGCAGGTGGCGTAGCTCCACAGGGTTGTAGCTCCATAGCGTGGTGGTTCTACCGGGGCCTGCCATAAGGCTGGCTTATCGATTTGTCGGGTTTTCGATAATTATCTTCCACTGCCGCTGCGCTACTGTCTACTCAGGTCGTCGCCACGACCCCACAACAACAATAACGAGGCCTGCCAATGAGCATTACACCCGCGTCACCCCACGATCCGCACATGTCGCGCCGGGCGGTCACCGCCGCGACCCTCGGTACCGCCCTGGAATGGTTCGACTTCACCCTGTATGGCGCCGTGTCGGCGACCATCCTGCCCAAGCTGTTCTTCCCAGCCATGGAGCCAACCGCCGGCCTGTTGGCCTCCCTGGCGACCTTCGGCGTGGGGCTGGCCGCACGGCCGTTGGGGGCGATCATCTGTGGCTACCTGGGCGACAAGCTCGGCCGCCGCCGGCTGATGCTCGCCACGGTGACCCTGATGGGGCTGGCCTCGGTGCTGATGGGCCTGCTGCCCACCTACCATCAAGTGGGCGTCTGGGCGCCGATCCTGCTGGTGATACTGCGCATCGTCCAGGGCTTCGCGCTGGGCGGCGAATCCACCGGCGCGCAGCTGATGGCGCTGGAACACGCGGCGCCCGACCGCCGTGGTCGCTATTCCGGCCTGCTGGGCATCTGCTCGCCGCTCAGCCAGATCCTCGCCAATGCCGTGCTGCTAAGCCTTGCCGGATTGTTGAGTACCGAACAATTCGAAAGCTTCGGCTGGCGCATACCTTTCCTGATGAGCTTCGTGCTGGTGCTGGTGGCCATCTTCATCCGCCTCAAGGTCGCAGAAACCCCGGCCTTCGAAGCCCTGCGCGAAGCCCCGGTGAAACGCAAACGCAGCCCGCTCAAGGCCGCGCTGCGCAGCCACCGCTCGGCGATCCTGCGGTTGATGTTTTTCTTCTGCTCGCCGGCGGCGCTGTTCTACCTGATCGTGATCTTCACCCTCAGCTACCTCACCAAGCACCTGGGCATGAGCCAGTCGATGGGCTTCAGCGCGCTGATGGTGGCCAATATCTGCGCGATCTTCGGTGCCTTGGCCGGCGGTTACCTGTCAGACCGCTGGGGGCGGCGCAAGGCGCTGATGCTGGGTTCGTGCATGACCCTGGCGATCATGCTGGTGTACTTCCCGATCCTCGACACCCGCAACACCTTCGCGATCATGGCCATCATGGGCCTGTTCCTCGGCTTCACTCAGTTCCAAAGCGGCATCCAGCCGGTGGCCTTCGCCGAAGCCTTCCCCACCCAGGTGCGCTACTCCGGCTCGGCGCTGGCCTACACCGGCGCCAACCTGCTGGTCGGCGGGCCGATGCCCATGGTTGCGGTGTGGTTGATGAGCCAATCGGGCAATTCGCCCTGGCCGCTGGTGGGCCTGTGCGCGGTGATCAACCTGGTGTCGCTGGCGATGATCGCCATCAGCCCGGAAACCCGCGGCATCGACCTTGATCGCATCAGTGACGTGCCAGCCTCCGTGGCCACGACGCCGCCGACTATCTCCCACCACTCCATCGTCGAGCAGCCATGATGAAGACCGTCTATATCCTCAACGGCCCCAACCTCAACACCCTGGGCCGCCGCGAACCGCATATCTACGGGCACACTACGCTGGCGCAGATCCAGCAGCTGTGCGACCGGGTCGCAGACGGCCTGCAGCTGGCCTGTGACTTTCGCCAGACCAACCATGAAGGGGTGATGGTCGACTGGATCCAGGAGGCCTTCGAACAGGGAGCGCCCTTGATCATCAACCCGGCGGGCCTGTCGTTCCACTCCATTTCGGTGCTGGATGCGCTGAAGCTGATCGAGGCGCCGCTGGTGGAACTGCACCTGTCCAATATCCACGCGCGGGACGAGCTGCACCGGCATTCGATCATGTCGACGGTGGTCGATGGGGTGATCTGCGGGCTGGGCGCCGCCGGCTACGAACTCGCGCTCAGGGCCGTCGCAGCCTTGCTGGAAACACGCTGACTGCCAGCGGGCGCCTTGGCGGGGCGCCCGTTGCCAAGCTTTTGCCTAACCCAGCACAACAAAAATACTCGTTTCGCGCAGCCCTCGGTCGCGTCCAGAATGCCTGCATCGGCCCATCATCAAGGACGCCCCTCCATGACCTTTTCCCTCGTCGCCCGCTGCGCCGAAACCGGCCAGCTCGGCATCGCCATCAGCTCTTCCAGCATCGCCGTGGGCGCCCGCTGCCCGTGGTTGCGCCCCGGCGTGGGCGCGGTGGCGACCCAGAACATCACGCTGCCGGCGCTCGGCCCGCAAGTACTCGACCAGCTGGAGCAGGGCCTGCTGCCCGCCCAAGCGCTGGACAAGGCCCTGACCAGCAACGGCTACAGCCAGTTTCGCCAACTCACCGCCATCGACCACCTGGGCCGCACCGCGCATTTCAGTGGCAGCGAAACCCTCGGCACCCACCATGCCGTAGCCGGTGAACAGTGCGTGGGCGCTGGCAACATGCTCGCCGAGCGCCAGGTGATCGAAGTGCTGGTCAATACCTTCGAAACCAGCGGCGGGCAGCTGGCCGACCGCCTGGTAGCCGCCATGCAAGCGGCAGTCTCCGCCGGTGGCGAAGCCGGGCCGGTGCATTCCGCGGCGCTGGTGGTGGTGGGCGAGCACACCTGGCCGATCGTCGACCTGCGTGTCGATTGGGCCGAGCACGACCCTATTGGCCAACTCGCGACCCTGTGGGACGCCTACCGCCCGCAGTTGCAGGACTACCTGACCCGCGCCCTCGACCCCACCCAAGCGCCCAGCTACGGCGTGCCAGGAGACGAATGAATGACCGACAGCCGCAGCCTGCTGGCCCGCCTGGTGGCCTTCGACACCACCAGCCGTGAATCCAACCTGCAACTCATCGAGTTCGTGCGCGACTACCTGGCCGAATTCGACGTGCCCTGCCAGCTGATCTTCAACGCCGAGCGCAGCAAGGCCAACCTGTACGCGACCCTGGGCGATGACGACCGCCCGGGCATCGTGCTGTCGGGCCACACCGACGTGGTGCCGGTGGACGGCCAGCCCTGGACCTTGCCGCCCTTCACCCTCAGCGAGCGCGACGGCAAGCTCTATGGCCGCGGCACCGCCGACATGAAGGGCTATATCGCCTGCGTGCTGGCCGCCGTGCCCACGCTGCTGGCCAAGCCGCTGAACATGCCCGTGCACATCGCCCTGTCCTATGACGAGGAAATCGGCTGCCTGGGCGTACGCTCCCTGCTCGGCGAACTGGAACAGCGGCCCCATCGGCCTGTGCTGTGCATCATCGGCGAGCCCACCGAGCTCAAGCCGGTGCTGGGCCACAAGGGCAAATTGGCGATGCGCTGCGACGTGCACGGCGCCGCCTGCCACTCGGCCTACGCGCCCCAAGGGGTGAACGCCATCGAATACGCCGCGCAGTTGATCGGCGAACTGGGCCGCATCGGCACCACCCTGCGGGCCGTCGAGCTGCAGGACCAGCGCTTCGACCCGCCTTTCACCACTGTGCAAACCGGCGTGATCAGCGGTGGCAAGGCGCTCAATATCGTGCCCGCCGACTGCCGTTTCGACTTCGAGATCCGCGCCCTGCCCGACCAGGACCCGCGCACCGTGGCCACCCAGCTCGCCGACTTTGCCCAGCAGCAGTTGCTGCCGCAGATGCGCGCGGTGGCTGCCGGCAGCGATATTCAGTTCGCCGAACTCTCGGCCTATCCCGGCCTGGCCACCGACCCGCAGGGCCGCGCCGCGCAACTGATCGCCGAGCTGTGCGGCAGCGCGGAATTCACCACCGTGGCCTTCGGCACCGAAGGCGGCCTGTTCGACGCCATTGGCATTCCCACGATGGTCTGCGGCCCCGGCAGCATGGACCAGGGGCACAAGCCGGATGAGTTCGTCAGCGTTGCGCAGCTGCAGGCCTGTGATGCCATGCTCGACCGGCTTGCGACGATGCTGCACGGTTGACATAGCCACCCTATTGTCTGCATCGGTTTACATCCGCCTACCAGCCGTATCACCGGTAAGCTTTTCCCCTCGGCACCTGCGTGTTAGCTTCAACAAACACGTCTCGTTCGCCAAAGGATTGTCATGAACCGCTCGCTTGTCGCCTTGACCTTCGCCGCCCTGCTGGCGCCTGCCCTCAGCCAGGCCGCCACCTCGGCCGCCGCCATCACCGACGCCCAGTACACGCAAGTGCTTCAGGGCACTTGGCGCGCCCCGGAAAACAGCGTGCGCGACCCCTTTCGTCACCCTGAGCAAACCCTGAAGTTCTTCGGCCTGCGCGCCAACCAGACGGTGATCGAAATCACCCCCGGCGGCGGCTGGTACAGCGAAGTACTGGCGCCGCTGCTCAAGGATCACGGCCATTACATTGCCGCCGTCGATGCGCCGTTCGCGGGCAGCAAGCTGCAGAAGAAATTCGCTGCCGCCCCCCAGCATTACGCCAAGGCCAGCGCCGTCGAGTTCGACCCCGCCGCGCCGGCGTTCGGCAAGCCGGCGTCCGCTGACCTGGTGCTGACCTTCCGCAACGTGCACAACTGGGTGATGGCCGACGATGCGGCGAAGATGTTCTCGGCCTTCTACCAGGTGCTCAAGCCGGGTGGCGTGCTGGGCGTGGTAGACCACCGCGCCAAGGACGGCGCCGACCTGCAGAGCATCAAGGACAGCGGCTACCTGCCGACCGCCTATGTGGTGCAACTGGCCACCGCCGCCGGCTTCAAGTTGCAGGCGCAGAGCGAGGTCAACGCCAATGCCAAGGACACCAAGGGCTACCCCGGCGGCGTCTGGACCTTGCCGCCGACGCTCAAGCTCGGTGACCAGGACAAGGCCAGGTACGTGGCCATCGGCGAGTCGGACCGCATGACCCTGCGTTTCGTCAAACCCGCCGCGAAGTAAGCCGCCCGTGGCCCTGCATCAACGCAGGGCCACAGAAGCTCACGCCTGCACCGTGGCCCCGGATACAGTCCGCAGGCTCAGCAGCACATCGACCAGCACGAACGCCAGCAGGCTGATGCCCATCACCGGAAGGCTGATACCCAGCAGCACGGCAACCGCCACGACGCTCACCCGCCCCAGGGGCCGCAATTGGCGCCAGGCATCGAACAGCGTCACCGTGCGCAACTGCGCTGGCCGCCGGCGCCACCACATCAGGTAGCCCAACCCCACCATCACCGCCAAGCCACTGGCGAAGACCACCAACAGCAGCTGGTTGGCCAGCCCGAACAGGGCGCCCATATGCGCGTCGATCCCCCAACGGGTGAGCTTGGCCGGCAGCGAGTACTGGGCGAAACGCACCTGGTCGACCACCTTCAGCGACTGTGCATCGACGGCCACGGCGTCGACGTGGGTCGGCCAGCTGCGGTCGATTTCGTTCACTACCCAGGCCTTGTCGGCGCTTTTCGCCGGGCGGATTTCGACCTTGGCGGCGGCGATGCCGGCACCGCGGGCGGCCGCTAGCACCGTATCGAACAGGGCGGGGGCCAAGGCGACGGGCGCTGCGTGGGCAGGCTTGTGCATCTGGTGCTCGGCGTGCTCGCCCATGTTCATCTGCATGTTCGCGGGCATGCCCAAGGTGGTCGCGACGCTCGGCGTCGACCAGCCGTAATGGGCGCGCAGCACGCCAATATTGTCCCCGGCGTATTGCGACCACGTCAGCCCGGTGGCCGAGAAGAACAGCAGCCCCAAGGCCAGCCACAACCCTGCAGTGGCATGCCAGCCACGCAGGCCACGCCCGGCCTTGGCGACACGCTGGCGCCGTACGGCCCACAGCACCAGGCCGCCCACCACGGCAACCCACAGCCAGGAGGCGGCCAGCTCGCTGTAAAGGCGGCCGACATCACCCAGCAGCAGGCTGCGGTGGAACTGGTCGATCCAGGTTCGCAGCGGCAGCACGCCGCTGGTGCCGTACACCGTCATGTCGCCGCGCACGACGCCGCTGACCGGATCAATGAAGATCGCCCGGTGCTCGGATTCACCCAGGCGCGGCGAATCGAACATCACCCGCGTGGTGTCCCCCGCTTGCGGCGCCGGCCTTACGGCACCGACGCTGAGGTCGCTACCGACCACCCGTTGCGCCTGGGCCACCTGCTCGGCCAAGGGCAATTGCGGGCCACGGCTGTCGGTGTGCAGCGCATCGGCGTAGAGATGGTCTTCAAGCTGCGGCGTCAGCGCATAGAGCACGCCCGACAGCGCAGCGACCAATAGAAAGGGGCCGATAAACAGGCCGATGTAGAAATGCAGCCTTTGCATCAAGGCGATCAAGGTCCCGGAAGCCGGGAACGGTTTTACGGCAGACATAGGCACTCACCCACGATAAGGGAACCCCGGCGCAAGGCCAGGGACGGATCGTTTTTTCAGGGACGGTTCATGCGCAGCGGTGGCGCAGCATGCCTAGGGCGCGCGGGGATTGAGTGCTGGCAAGGCCAGCCGTAGCGGCAAGCCCTCCCACAAGCGCGGCAGCAGGAAGGCTGCACGGCGCTGGCGGGTCAACCAGCCGAAGGCGACGAAGAACACCAGCGCCAAGGTCAGTACCCCGGCGAAGGCGCAGTCTCCGAACATCTCCTTCAGGCTGTCGTGCACGTCCTTGTGGCCGCTGTGGCCGGCCATGGGCATCGGCATGTCCATGCTCATCTGCATCTTGCCATGGGCATGGGTGGCGGCCTGGTCGGCAGCGCCCGCCGCCACGCCATTGTCCCGCCCCAGCATCAACCCGTGGCCGACGCTGCAGGCGAGCCCGTTGAACAGGATGAAGGCGAACAACATCCAGGCAAGGGGCAGGCGGTGGTGGCGGAAGAAGTTCATGGGCGCGAATGTAGCAGATATGGGTGGGTCGCGGCCATGGTCATGCGCCTATAAATGCGCCGCCGGCGCTCACCGTACAATCAGTTATTTGCATAGTTTATTTAGTTTTTAATTTTCAGATCACATAATTAGCTTAGACCCAAAAAGCCTTTCACAGCCTCTCTTCATAAGCTTAAGGTCTTACGCAACAGGCCGCCTGCCCTCGCGTATGTCGGCCACGGACCCCATTGCCGATGAGTGCCCCATGAGCGCCCCGCACCCCCTCGCCCACCCCGAACATCTCGCCGAAGTCACCCAGGCCCTGGCCGCCAATGCGCCGGGCTACGACCGCAGCGGCGCCTTTCCGGCCGCCAACTTCGAGTTGCTGCAACGCCATGGTTTGTTGGGCCTGGCAACCGACACGGCCTACGGCGGTGGCGGTGCCGACCTTGCCAGTGCGCGCCAGGTGATCGCCGCCGTCGGCAAGGGCTGCCCCGCCACGGCACTGATCCTGGCGATGCAGTATTTGCAGCACTTTCGCCTCGCCCGCAACGCGCAATGGCCCGAGCACCTGCGCGCGCAGGTGGCCCGCGATGCGGTGCAGCACGGTGCGCTGATCAACGCCCTGCGGGTGGAACCCGAATTGGGCAGCCCGGCACGCGGCGGCCTGCCGGCGACCCTGGCCACGCGCCACGCGGACGGCTGGAGCCTGAGCGGCCGCAAGCTCTATTCCACCGGCAGCCACGGCCTGACCTGGCTGCTGGTCTGGGCCCGTAGCGACGACGCCGACCCGCTGGTGGGCGCTTGGCTGGTGCACAAGAACACGCCCGGTGTCCGCATCGTCGAAGATTGGGACCACCTGGGCATGCGCGCCACCTGCAGCCACGAGGTGCAGTTCGACCAGGTGCGCGTGCCTCTGGACCACGCCGTCAACGTCAGTCCCGCCAGCGCCCCGCGCGCCGAGCTGGATGGCGACAGCCTGCTGTGGATGGCCACGCTGCTGCCCGCACTCTACAACGGGGTGGCCGAAGCGGCGCGGGACTGGCTGGTGACCTTTCTGCGCGAGCGCACGCCCTCGAACCTCGGCGCGCCGCTGGGGAGCCTGCCACGGTTTCAGGAGATCACCGGGCGTATCGACACCCTGCTGTTCGCCAACCGCACCCTGCTCGACGCGGCCGCCAATGGCCAGCTCTCGCCGCAGCATGCCGGGCAGGTCAAGCACCTGGTCAGCAGCAACGCCATCGCCGCCGTCGAGCTGGCGGTCGAGGCGGCTGGCAACCATGGTCTGTCGCGCCAGAACCCGCTGGAACGGCACTACCGCGACGTGCTGTGCAGCCGCATTCATACCCCTCAGGACGACAGCGTACTGGGCGCCGCCGGGCGCCTGGCGCTGGCCTGACCTCCCTCTTTCAGCACACCTGTACAAGGACGACCCTATGGGCATCCCCGCCTCACCGCTTCGCTGGCTGGCCGTTGCCGTGGCCACCGCTACCCTGCTCGGCTGCTCGCCCGCAGGTAACCCGCAGGCCAACGGCAAGACCTTGAAGATCACCTTTTTCCGTGACAACACCACCCTCGTCAGTCTCGACCCCTTCCAGGTCTACTGGCTGGAACACCGGGTGGTGCTGCGCAATGTCGCCGAATCGCTGACCGACCAGGATCCCGCCACGGGCAAGATCATCCCCTGGCTGGCGCAAAGCTGGGAGATCAGCCCCGATGCGCTGGAGTACACCTTCCACCTGCGCAAGGACGTGACCTTCAGCAACGGCACCCGCTTCGACGCCCAGGCGGTGAAGACCGCGTTCGACAGCGACAAGGCCTTCGTCCAGCAGTTGCCGACCACTTTCGGCGGCACTTACCTCAAGGGCTACGACCACGCCGAGGTGCTCGACGACTCCACCGTCAAGCTGGTGCTGGCGCGGCCCAATGCCGGCTTCCTGCAAGCGACTTCCACCACCAACCTGGCGATCCTCGCCCCTGAAAGCTATGCCAAGACCGCCAAGGAGCGCTCCCTGGGCGCGATCATCGGCACCGGGCCGTTCGTGCTCGACAAGTACACCCCGGAAACCGGCATTCGCCTGCTCAAACGCAAGGGCTACGCCTGGCCGTCCGCCAATGCGCAGAACAAGGGCGAAGCGCACCTGGATGAAGTGGACGTGAGCTATGTGCCCGAGGAAAGCGTGCGCAACGGCCAGTTCGTGCAGGGCCAGGTCGATATCCTCTGGCCGCGCGCGCCGTTCTCCGAGGTCGACACCCAGCTGTTCCAGTCCAAGGGCGCGGTCATCCAAAGCCGCTCGTTGCCCGGGCCGTCGCTGAACCTGTTCCCGAATACCCGCGGCGAGCGCATCCTCGGCGACCGCAATGTTCGGCTGGCGCTGCAGAAGGCGATCGATCGCAAGACTTACGCCACCACGGTCTACAGCCCGCAGTTCCCGGTAGTCAGCAGCCTGTATGACACCACCACGCCGTACTACAAGGACCAGGGCAGCAAGCTGGCCTACGACCCGGCCGCCGCACGCCAGTTGCTGGACCAAGCGGGCTGGACCGTGGGCACCGACGGCTACCGCTACAAGAACGGCAAGCGCCTCAAGCTGCAGTACAACCTGTCGCCAGCGGAAACTGCTGGTGATGTGCTGATTCAGGATCAACTGCGCCAGGTCGGTATCGAGCTCAAGCTCAATGTACTGACCACCGCTGACTGGGCCGCCGGCAACGCCGCCGGTACCTACGACCTGACCTCCACCTACATGACCCGCGCCGACCCGATCATCCTGCAGACCATCATCGACCCGCGCGCCGCCAACAGTGCGACCGTGGCCACCAACCTATACGCCCCGGAAACGCTGCCCAAGGCCGAGGCGCTGTTCGATACCGGCATGACCGCCACCGACAGCGCCCAACGCGCCAAGGCCTATGGCGACCTGCAGGACCTGCTGATCGACGAAGGCTCGGCGATTCCAGTGTACGAGCGGGTCTGGCAGGCCGCGACCAACGCGCGGGTCAAGAACTTTCGCTGGACCGCCGAGGGCTTCGCCTTGCTCAACGATATCGAGATCAAGCAACCATGAGCCGCTATGTGATCGGCCGCATCGGCCAGGCATTGCTGGTGTTGTGGGGGGCGTATAGCGTCGCCTACTTCATTCTCTATCTGCTGCCCGGCGATCCGTTGTCGATCATGCTCAGCGCGTCGGGCGTGGAGATCGATGCGCTGTCGCCAGCCGAGTTGGCCAAGGCGCGGGCGTTCTATGGGCTGGACCAGAGTGTGCTGCAGCAGTATTTCAGCCTGCTGTGGGGCGCGCTGCATGGCGACTTCGGCGAGTCGTTGGCGATGGGGCGGCCGGTGTCGAGCCTGCTCGCCGAGCGCTTGCCGCAAACCTTGGGGCTGGCTGGGGTGGCGATTGTGTTGTCACTGTTGGCCGGTATAGGGCTGGGCTATCTTGGTGCCTATGTGCGCTGGCGCCCGCTACGGCAGTTGCTGGCTCGGCTGCCGTCGCTGGGCTTTTCGGTGCCGGTGTTCTGGATTGGCTTGTTGTTGATTCAGGTGTTCGCCTTCAGCCTCGGCTGGCTGCCTTCTACGGGTAACCACGGCGCGGCGAGCCTGGTCTTGCCGGCGATTACCCTGGCGATTCCCAGCGCGGCGGTGTACGCCCAGGTGTTGCAGCGGGGCTTTCAGGGGGTGTGGCATGAGCCCTATATCGTCACGGCTTATGCCAAGGGCTTGAGCCGTGCCCAGGTGCAGCTGCGCCATGGTTTCAAGAATGCCGCCCTGCCGCTGCTGACGCTGATCGGCTTGCAGGTCGGCAACACGGTTTCTGGCGCGGTGCTGGTGGAGACCATCTTTGCTCGCAATGGCATTGGCCGCCTTGCCCAGGAGGCAGTGTTGCGCCAGGACATTCCGGTGGTGCTGGCGATAGTCAGTATTAGCGCCGCCGCTTTCGTGTTGGTCAACCTGCTGGTCGACCTGCTTTATCCCGCGCTTGACCCGCGCATTACCCATGCTCCGAGGATCGCTTGATGCCGTTTTCCACTGTGCTCGATCATGCTGCTCCTGCTTCGTCCGTCGCCTTCGAGCACGTCTGGCGGCCGCGCAGCCGTTGGCAGCGGGTGTGGCTGGCCGTAGCGCCGTTGCTGCGCAAGCCAGGCTTTGTGTTGGCGCTGGCGATCGTGGTTTTTGCCCTGCTGGCGGCCTTGGCGCCGGGCTGGCTGGCGCATGCGGATCCTTATGCCACGGCGCCGTTGGCCAAGCTCGCCTCACCTGGCGCGGCGCATTGGTTCGGGACCGATGAACTGGGGCGCGATCTTTATACTCGCGTGGTTTATGGCGCGCGATTGTCGGTCACGGCGGCGCTGCTGGCAGTCGGTATCGCGCTGGTGGGCGGACTGGGGCTGGGCATTGTCGCGGGTTTCGCCGGTGGGCGGCTGGACACGGTGCTGATGCGGGTGATCGATGTGATGCTGGCCCTCCCCGGCTTGTTGCTGGCGTTGGCGATCGTGACGGCCATCGGCTTCGGCACGGTGCCGGTGGCGATTGCGGTGGGTGTCGGGATTGTGCCGGGCTTTGCACGCACCACACGGGCCGAGGTGCTGCGCATCAAGACCTTGCCGTATGTCGAGGCGGCGCGGTTGGGCGGCGCCAGTTGGACCCGCACCCTGGTGCGCCATGTGCTGCCCAATGCCTGGGGGCCGGTGGCGGTGCTGGCGACGCTGGACTTCGGGGCGGCGATTCTGGCCACTGCCGGGTTGAGTTTTCTTGGGTTCGGCGCGGCACCGCCTGCCGCTGAATGGGGCACATTGATCGCCAATGGGCGGGTGTTCCTGATGACGGCGCCGTGGGTGTCGCTGTTGCCGGGGTTGTTCCTGGTGGCGGTGGTGTTCAGCGTCAATCACATTGCTCGCACCCTTGAGGAGAACCCACGATGAGTACTGCGCTGCCTTTGCTTGAGGTGCAGGATCTGCACGTGACGTATCGCGCCGGTGGGCAGGCGACTGCGGCGGTGCGCGGGGTGTCGTTCAGTCTGGCTCGCGGGGAGACTTTGGCGATTGTGGGTGAGTCGGGGTCGGGCAAGTCGACGCTGGCCAATGCCTTGCTAGGGCTGCTGCCGGGTGCTGCGCGTATCGACAGTGGGCGTGTGCGGCTGGAGGGTGACGACGTGACCCGGGCCAGTGAGCGCCAGTGGCAGAATCTGCGCGGGCGTAGCGTGGGGCTGGTGCCGCAGGATCCGATGGTGGGGTTGAACCCGACCGTGCAAGTGGGGCGGCAGATTGGTGAGGCGTTGATTCAGGCGCAGGGGCGGCGCTATCCGGGTGTGGACGCCGATGTGTTGGAGTTGCTTGAGCAGGTCGGGATCGATCAGCCGCCGTTGCGGGCTCGGCAGTATCCGCATGAGCTGTCGGGGGGGATGCGCCAGCGGGTGTTGATTGCGATTGCGTTGGCGGGGAACCCGCGGTTGATCATTGCCGATGAGCCTACCAGTGCGTTGGATGTGACGGTGCAGCGCAAGATTCTGGATCATTTGCAGCGGTTGGTGGCGGAGCGGGGAATTTCGTTGTTGATCATTACGCATGATTTGGCAGTGGCGGCGGATCGCGCTGACCGGCTGTTGGTGATGAAGGCTGGGCAGTTGGTGGAGCAAGGGCCGCCGGCCCAGTTGCTGGCGCAGCCTCGGCATGCTTATACGCGGGCGCTGCTGGCGGCGGCGCCGGCGTTTGGGCAGCGCACGCCGCCGCCATTTCGGGCGGCGGCCGACAGTGCGCCGTTGTTGGCGTTGGAGGGGGTTGGCAAGGCGTTTCAGTTGTCTGGGCAGGAGCGTTTTCAGGCGTTGCGGGATGTAAGCCTGGAAGTGTATGCGGGGCAGACGCTGGCGATTGTCGGGGAGTCGGGTTCGGGCAAGAGCACGACGTTGCGGATTGCGTTGGGGCTGGAACAGCCTAGCGCCGGGCGGGTGTTTTTTGCTGGGCGCGATGTGACTGGCTTGGGCTGGCGGCAGTTTCGGCCGTTGCGTCAGCGGGTGCAGTTGGTGCAGCAGAATCCGTTTGCGGCGCTGGATCCGCGGATGAGTATTTTCGAGAGTGTGGTGGAGCCGTTGGTGTCTTTCGGCTTGATGAAGGGCCGGGCGTTGGAGCAGGAGGCGCGGCAGTTGATGGAGCGCGTGCAGTTGCCGGTCAGTTATCTGGATCGCTTGCCGCGGGAGCTGTCGGGGGGGCAGCGGCAGCGGGTGGCGATCGCTCGGGCCTTGGCCTTGAAGCCGGAGTTGTTGTTGCTGGATGAGCCGGTGTCGGCGCTGGATGTGTCGGTGCAGGCGCAGATTCTGGATCTGTTGGCGCAGTTGCAGCAGGAGTTGGGGTTGGCTTATTTGTTGGTGTCGCATGATCTGGCGGTGGTGGCCAGCGTGGCGCACCAGGTGGTGGTGTTGCGCCAGGGTGAGGTGGTGGAGCAAGGCGCGGCGGCCCAGGTGTTCGGGGCGCCGCAATCGGCGTATACGCAGGAGTTGCTGGCGGCGATGCCGGGGCGTGGCAGGCTGAGTGGGACTGTCAGATTTTTTGTGTGCGGGCCGTTAACGGCCTGCCGCCAGGCAGGCCGTGCTGTTACCAGGTAGGCCTGATAAATCGATCTCCGTACAGTATCGCGAATTG
>Ga0308164_10001543_pt1 | contig 26563 bp, 22 predicted proteins | sample PhyTR2_FD_201031 | JGI IMG/M metagenome (GOLD analysis project Ga0308164, IMG submission 201031) | Phyllosphere microbial communities from UC Gill Tract Community Farm, Albany, California, United States - DLSLT.R2 | ecosystem: Host-associated > Plants > Phyllosphere > Unclassified | place: USA... | reverse complement strand
CCGGTCATGCATAGCTATGGCGCAGATCGTCCACCGATGGTCAGCAGCTCGAAGCGTGCGACCATTCAAAACAACAACACCGAAGTGCACATGTATGACGATGTGCATATCGATCGACCCGCTTCTGCTACCGCCCAGCATTTTCAGTTAAAAACATCCTATCTGTTGCTACTGCCGGATGAAGACGTCATGAAAACGCCGAAGCCCGTCACGTTGCAACTCGGCGGCTCCACGCTCAACGGCGTCGGCATGGTCGCCAACAATGCAACCGGTGAATTCAAGCTGTCCGGCGATGTAAAAGGCATGTACCAACCCGCGGCACGAAACTGACCCGCGTTTTGCACACTCACCCGAGAAATGACATGAATCGATTTCTGCCCTCTCTTTTCCTCGCCGCCCTTTTTGTCGGCGGCGCTGCAAATGCAGAAAAAGCGGACTCCACCAAGCCCACCAACGTCGAAGCCAACAAAATGGAATACGACGATGTGAAGCAAATCAACACCTTCACCGGCAATGTGGTGCTGACACGCGGCACGATCCGCATGACCGCAGGACGTATGGTCGTGAAGCAGGATCCGGAAGGCTATCAATTCGTGACGCTGTATGCGCCACAAAACGGTGTTGCCACTTTCCGTCAGCGCCGCGATGGCGGCAATGATCAATGGATCGAAGGCAAGGCCGAACGCATTGAGTACGACGACAAGACCGAGATCATGAAACTGTTCGTGCGCGCCAATATGCGTCGCCTGGAAAATGGCAAGTCGACCGATGAAGTCGCCGGCGAATACATTTCCTACGACACGCGCGCCGAATTCTTCACCGTACACAATACCGCCAGCGGTTCGAGCAAGGATGGCGGCGGTCGTATCCGCGCCACCATTCAGCCACGCACGACACCGCAGTCCGGAGGCAACTGATGTCGAGCAAGCTGATCGTTCAGGGACTGCAAAAGAGTTACGGTGCGCGCCAGGTTGTGCGTGACGTTGGCCTGCAGGTGGAAAGCGGCGAAGTGATCGGCTTGCTGGGTCCTAACGGCGCCGGCAAAACGACCTCTTTCTACATGATTGTCGGCCTGGTGCCGTCGGATGCCGGTGTGATCGAACTGGATGGCGTCGATATCTCGCGCCGCCCGATTCACGAACGCGCCGTGCTCGGCCTGTCGTATCTGCCACAGGAAGCCTCCGTATTCCGCAAACTCAGCGTCGAAGACAACATTCGTGCGGTTCTCGAACTGCAACGCGTCAATGGCAAGTCCATCGGCAAGGAACAAATTGAACAACGTCTGGATACGCTGCTCGCCGATCTGCAAATCGAGAAGCTGCGCGAGAATCAGGCGATGTCGCTGTCCGGCGGCGAACGCCGTCGTGTCGAAATCGCACGTGCGCTTGCCACCAATCCGCGCTTTGTCCTGCTGGATGAACCGTTTGCAGGCGTCGATCCGATTGCCGTGATCGAAATTCAACGCATCGTGCGCTTCCTCAAGGAGCGTGGCATCGGCGTATTGATCACCGATCACAACGTGCGCGAAACGCTTGGCATTTGCGATCGCGCTTACATCATCAATCAGGGTGCCGTGCTGGCCAGTGGTCGCCCTGACGACATCATCGAGAACGAATCGGTACGCCGCGTCTATCTCGGCGAACACTTCCGCATGTAAAGGGAAGAACAGGACTCATGAAGCAATCCCTGCAATTACGCGTTTCCCAGCATCTGGCTTTGACGCCCCAGTTGCAGCAGTCTATTCGCCTGCTGCAACTGTCGACGCTCGAACTGCATCAGGAGCTGGAGCAGATCCTTGCAGACAATCCGATGCTGGAACGTACCGACGATCCGCTCGATCATGCGACACGCCTGCTTGCCGATGGCGCACTTGGCGCCTCTGGCATCGTCAATGAAGGCGCCAGCATGGAGGCCAACAATCAGCAACCGGAAAGCGAAGCAGTCAGCGACGCTGGTAGCAGCAGCGACACGGCAGAAACAGGCGCAGAAACCGACTGGAGCTTCGACGACGTGGCTCGCACATCGAAAGCGCCTGAAGACGACGATGGCCGCCCACAGCTTGAAGCGCACGAAACGACCTTGCGCGAGTATCTGCTCGAACAGGTTTCACTGACGGTGCGTGAACTGCGCGATCGCGCGCTGCTCGAACTGATCATCGATGCGCTGGACGATAACGGCTACATGGAAGAGTCGCTGGAAGAAATTCATGCGCGCCTTCCCGAAGAGCTCGAAATCGAACCGGAAGAATTGCAGATCGCACTCAATCTTCTGCAGAGTTTCGATCCACCGGGTGTCGGCGCACGCAATGCATCGGAATGCCTGGCACTGCAGATTCGCCGCTTTCCCAAAGTGCCAATGGTCACGCGCCGCATGGCGCTGCAAATTGTTGAACAGCATCTCGGGCTGTTTGCCCAACGCGACTTCAACAAGTTGCGCAAGGCACTCAATTGCGATGATGAAGATCTGCGCGAAGCACAAGTCATTATCAAGCAATGCAACCCGCATCCGGGCGCGTCCTTTGCAAGTGATTCATCCGACTATGTCGTGCCCGACGTGATCGTCAAGCGCACGCGTAACGGCTGGCAGGTCATGCTCAATCATGACGTCATGCCGCGCCTGCGCGTCAACAGCATGTACGCCAATATTCTCAAGCAAAGCAAGGGCGAAGGATCGCTCGGCTCGCAATTGCAGGAAGCAAAATGGCTGATCAAAAACATGCGCCAGCGCTTCGATACGATTCTGCGCGTCTCACAGGCGATCGTTGAACGTCAGCGCAATTTTTTCTCGCATGGCGCTGTTGCAATGCGCCCTCTTGTCTTGCGCGAAATTGCTGATACACTTGGTTTACACGAGAGCACAATCTCTCGTGTCACGACGCAGAAGTACATGCTGACACCGCACGGAATGTTCGAACTGAAATATTTCTTCGGTAGCCATGTGGCAACAGAAGCCGGCGGCGAAGCATCCTCTACTGCGATCCGTGCCCTCATCAAGCAACTGATAGGAGCCGAAGACCCGAAAAGCCCATTCTCCGATAGCAAGATCGCAGACATGCTGGCAGAACAGGGCATGGTGGTTGCACGGCGCACCGTCGCCAAGTACCGCGAAGCCCTTAAAATTCCTCCAGTCAATCTGCGCAAGTCCTTGTAGATATCGTCCTTGTAAGTTTCTGTTCTACCTTGCTGTGTTCACGCACTGCAGTCCGGCGCGGCGAACCTCCAGTGAGTCATCATAGGAGCACTGTATGAATCTCACCATCAGCGGACATCATCTCGAACTAACCCCAGCAATACGCGAATACGTGCACGGAAAGCTGGAGCGCATCAAACGACATTTCGACCACGTGATCGACATCGCCGTCATTCTCACCGTCGACAATCTCCCCGAAAAGGACAAGCGCCAGAAGGCTGAAATCAATCTGCGCGTACGCGGCAAGGATCTGCACGCGGAAAGTATCGCGACCAATCTCTACGCCGCCATCGACATGCTGATCGACAAGCTCGATCGCCAGGTCATCAAATACAAGACAAAGCAACAGGATCACTCGAAGGATACGATAAAGCGCATGCCCGAGGCAAGCGAACCGATCACACCATGATGAGCGATCGCTGATCAATATTTTTTTGATTTGGACACAAGAAAGGGTGCTTGATGCACCCTTTTTCTATTTGATAAATTTTGTGACAGCACATCAGATTTTTTATGTGATTCGTGTTCGATTGCATCTGACAATCCTGCATATCCGATTGCGGCTTCTCACATCAGAAGACAGCCTAATGCTTCTTCATGACATGCAATATCGCTAGAATGTCGCCTTTACATTTCAAAATTGCACCATGTCCTCAGACATCCTCATTGCCAAAGATCATCGTATTGCACGCCTGACCTTGAATCGCCCGGATGCAATGAATTCTCTTTCATTGGAAATGGTACGCACGCTTTCGTCCGAACTGCAGGCATGGCAGAAGAGCGATGAGGTACATGCGGTGTTGATCGACTCCAGCACACCCAAGGCCTTCTGTGCCGGTGGCGATATTCATTTCTTTCATGAAGTAGCGCATGCCGGTCTACGTGGTGGCAGTGCATTGCTTGAAGATTTTTTTACAGAAGAGTACGCACTCAATCATCTGATCCATCACTATCCGAAACCCTATATCGCGATTCTGGATGGCATCGTAATGGGCGGCGGCATGGGTATCACGCAGAGCAGCGCTACGGGATGCGTACGCATTGTCACTGAGCGCACGCGCATGGCCATGCCGGAAGTGAAGATCGGTCTGTTTCCTGATGTCGGTGGCGGCTATTTCCTGTCGCGCCTACCGGGCGAGCTCGGCACCTACCTTGGCCTGACTGGTGAAATCATTGGCGCAGCGGACGCGTTGTATGCAGGGCTTGCTCACACCTTCGTTCCACGCAAGGCCCTGCCCGATCTGCAGATTGCGCTGGCAAGCGTCAGCGATCACGCATACTCACGCGCGATCGAGTCATTCGCAGCGCCTTTCAGATCGCAGATTCATCCTGAAGAAAGTGTGCTTGCCAAACATCGCACGCATATTGATCGACATTTTTGCCACGATAGTGTCGCCGATATCATCGCGTCATTACAGGCCGATTCGGACGTCTTCGCACAGAAAACGCTGGAGAGCTTGCTGCAGCGGTCTCCCTTGATGGTCGCTGTCACGCTTGAACAGATCCGTCGCGCCAGGCACATGTCGGTGGCCGAATGTCTGCGCATGGAACGTACGATGGTGAGACGATGTTTTGAACATGGTGAAACGGTGGAAGGCATTCGCGCGCTGGCCATCGACAAGGATCAGCAGCCGAGCTGGCAGCCGCCATCTTTCGATCTGGTCACGCCAGAGATGATAGCGCCATTCTTTACACCAGCATGGCCGGAGTATGCCCATCCATTACGCATGCTCGACTGATTTTTTATTTGCCGGGTCGATGCCGACGAGCGCTCTACATCTCGTCGATGAGGAACAGTCGCTTGTGTTCACGAATGGCGTAACGATCCGTCATGCCGGCAATGTAATCTGCAATCTGCCGCGCCTGCATGGTCACGCTCTTCGCTGTATCAGCTGTCGCTGGCATTTGATAATCCGGCGGCAGCAGACTTGGCTCCTGCATGAACGCATCGAACAACTCTGTGACAATACGACGTGCCTTGCTGGTCATGCGATTGACCTGATAGTGGCGGTAGAGATTTTCGCGCAGGAAGCGCTTGAGCAAGGCAGCTTCGGCCTGCATGTGGTCGGAGAAAGCAATGAGCGGCGCAGCATTTCGCACATCTGTCGCACTGACCACACCCGCATCCCGAATGCGCTGCAATGAAGTCTGAATCAGATCGACGATCAGCGCATTGATCATGCGACGTATCGTTTCATTGATTGCGCGACGCCCGGCAATGCCAGGGTAGGCAAGTTCAACTTCATCGCGATGGCGCGCATAAAAATCAATCTCGTCGAGTTGCGTCGTGGTCAGCAATCCGGAACGTAGTCCGTCATCAATATCGTGATTGTTATAGGCAATCTCGTCCGCCAGATTGGCAAGCTGCGCTTCCAGCGACGGCTGCTTTTTCTCGATGAAACGCAAACCGACGTCGCCAAGCTTGCGCGCATTTTTCAACGAACAATGTTTGAGAATGCCTTCACGTGTTTCAAACGTGAGATTGAGCCCATCAAACGCACCGTAACGCTGCTCCAGCGCATCGACTGTACGCAGACTCTGCAGATTGTGTTCAAAGCCACCATGATCCTGCATACAGGCATTCAAGGCATCCTGCCCGGCATGCCCGAATGGCGTGTGCCCAAGATCATGCGCCAGCGAGATCGCCTCAACCAGATCTTCATTCAAGCGTAGATTGCGCGCAATCGAACGTGCAATCTGCGCAACTTCGATACTGTGGGTCAGACGGGTACGAAACAGATCGCCTTCATGATTGACGAAGACCTGGGTTTTGTATTCAAGTCGGCGAAATGCCGTGGAGTGAATGATGCGATCGCGGTCGCGCTGAAATTCCGTACGGGATGATGGCGATGGTTCCTCGAAGCGACGACCTGCTGACTGCGCGGACCGTGCCGCATAAGGGGCGAGATGCTCTTCGATATCCATGCGGTCAGCGCGATCTCAACTTGTGCAGGCCGCCAAAGTTTGCAGCAAGGTATCCTGTGGCACCGACATGATGATGGTGGAGCCAAGCGGCTTGAGCAAAATGAACTTGATCTGGCCGCCTTCATTTTTCTTATCCACTTCCATTAATTCGAGCCAGCGTTCCGTGCCGAGATTCGGCGCGACGATCGGCAGGCCTGCTGACTTGACGACGGCAGTAATACGATCTTTCGTCGCCGCATCAATAAAGCCTAGGCGATGTGACAGATCTGCCGCCATCACGATGCCGCAGCCAACTGCTTCACCATGCAACCACACGCCGTAACCCATGCCTGCCTCGATGGCATGGCCAAAGGTATGACCGAAATTGAGGATCGCACGCAAGCCGCCTTCGCGCTCATCCTGACGCACGACATCGGCCTTGATCTCGCAGGAGCGGCGGATCGCATAGGCAAGTGCCTCTGCATCACGTGCGACCAGCTGACTCATATTGGCTTCGATCCAGTCAAAGAACGGCGCATCGATGATGGCGCCGTGCTTGATGACTTCCGACAGACCTGCCGACAACTCGCGATCCGGCAAGGTGTTCAGCGTCAGCGTATCCGCAATCACCGCCTGTGGCTGGTAAAAAGCACCGATCATGTTCTTGCCAAGCGGATGATTGATACCGGTCTTGCCACCGACCGATGAATCCACCTGCGAGAGCAGGGTCGTGGGGATTTGTACAAACGGCACACCGCGCATGTAAGCCGCCGCAGCGAACCCTGTCATGTCTCCGATTACCCCGCCACCCAACGCAACCAGCGTGGTCTTGCGGTCACATTTTTCAGCCAGCAGTACATCGAAAACCTTCATCAGGTTTTCCCAGTTTTTTTCTTCTTCGCCATCCGGCAGGATGATTGGCGTCACTTTCTTGCCGGCTGCAGCCAGCGTAAAGCTCAGTTGTTCAAGATAAAGCGGTGCGACCACGGTGTTGGTCACAACGGCGACCCGCGAACCCGGTATCTTGGCGGCCACGATCTCGGGGTTGTCGAGCAGCGATTGTCCGATCGTGATCGGATAACTGCGATCGCCAAGATCGACATGCAGAACCTGAGAGGTAGAAGGCGGAGGCATCATGGAATTCAGTGCTTGGGATGACTGTTGGCTTTCGGAAATGGTCGCCTGAGGACCGTGCTCAGGCCCGAGTTGCGACAAAATGGAATGCATCAAATATTGTACGTTAGGGCGTCCTGTATCGATAACGAAGTGCGCTACTTCGTTATACAACGGATCGCGAATGCGCGTGAGTTCTTCAAGTGTTTTACGGGGATCGCCCTTTTGCAGCAGGGGACGATTTTTATCGTGGCTAGTGCGCTGTAACAGGCTATGAACGCTGGCACGCAGATAGATCACTGTGCCGCGCGAGTTAAGGTAGGTCCGGCTTTCCGGATCAAGAATGGCACCGCCGCCTGTGGCCAGAACGATATCATCCTGCGCCGTCAGATCGCGAATGACTTCGGCTTCACGACGACGGAAACTGGCCTCGCCTTCGATCTCGAAAATCAGCGGGATGGTCGCGCCGGTACGCGCCTCGATTTCATGATCGGAATCGATAAAACGCTTGTTGAGCTTCTTGGCAAGCGCCTTGCCCACCGTCGTTTTGCCAGCCCCCATCAGGCCGACGAGAAAAATGTTTCCAGCCACTACTACACTCTTTCAACCAGACGCAACAGCCGACATGGCGCTGCCTACATCCGGCATCCTACCTGATTGCCACCTTGTCGTTCAGAATTTTAGGTGAGAGGAAGATCAACAATTCTGTTTTCAAGCGTTCTCTGGTATTTCTCTTGAACAAATTACCAACGACTGGAATATCCCCGATGAATGGCACTTTATAAACTTGATCATTTTCAGTTTGCGTGAAAATACCACCAATCACGACCGTGCCACCGTTCTCGATCAAAACCTGGGTTCTGACATGCTTGGTATCAATCGCCAAACCTACTGGCGTATCGCGACCTACACTATCCTTGGTAACGTCCACATCAAGAATAACATTCCCATCAGGCGTAATCTGCGGTGTTACTTCCAGTTTCAGATTGGCCTTCTTGAACGCGATGCTGGTAGCGCCACTACTCGTTGCTTGCTGATACGGCAATTCTTCACCCTGCTCGATCAGTGCTTTCAATTGATCCGCCGTGATCACGCGTGGGCTGGAGATGATCTTGCCGTTTCCGTCGGCTTCCAATGCAGACAGCTCCAACCCGATGAATCGGGTTGCTGCGGCATTGAACAATGTTAGAGCAACCGAACCCGCAGCGTTGCCACTAATCGCGCCCGCTGGTAGATTGACCGCATTATTTCCCAGCGTGGGCAATGCACCTCCCGTACCCGGTGCAGCCTGGTTACCGCCTAACTGGTAATTCTCACTTCGCCGCCCAAAAGACAGCTTGGCGCCGAGATTCCGACTGAATGTATCCGTCGCTTCAACAATACGCGCCTCAATCATGACCTGACGACTGGCAATGTCCGTTTTTTGAACCAAGGCGCGAACCTCATCGAGCTTCGATGCAATATCCGTCACAAACAACTGGTTGGTACGCGGATCAACCACAGCGCTACCGCGCTTGCTCAAAATACTACGATTGCTGCTGTCAATCCCGAACACCTGCTTGAACGCTTCAGCCTTTTGATAATTGAGCTGGAATGTCTCCGTACGTACCGGCTCCAGATCGGCAATCTGCGCACGCTGCTCCAGCTCCAGCTTTTCCTTGGTCAGCAATTCATCACGCGGTGCAATCCACAGAACCGTACCGTTCTTGCGCATGTCCAGACCTTTAGCCTGCATGACGATATCCAGCGCCTGATCCCATGGCACTTCCTTCAAGCGCAAAGTCAGATTGCCGGTTACGGTGTCGCTGGTAATGATGTTCAAGCCCGTGAAATCTGCAATTACCTGCAATACCGCACGCACATCGACATTCTGGAAGTTCAGCGAAAGCTTCTCGCCACGATAATTCTGCGTTCCCATACCCAGACGGTTCGGCTCTTCGCGGATAGGCTTCACTTCGATCACAAGTTGCGTATCACTCTGATAAGCGCTGTGCTCCCACACACCTCTTGGCTCAATCAGCATGCGGACATTGTCCCCTTGCTGCTGCGTCGTGATGAAATCCACCGGCGTGCCAAAGTCTGCAACATCCAGTCGGCGGCGCAAAACCTGAGGCAAACTGGCCTTGGCGAAATCAACCTCGACCCGGTTGCCGACCTGGCGCACATCCACTGCAATCTGATTGCTTGGCAAATCAACGACAATGCGCCCTTCGCCATTGGAACCGCGACGGAAGTCGATATCACGCAAGGCTTGCGGGCTGATGGACGTCGACAAAACAGGTTGCGGAGCCGGCAAGCCGGCAGCGGTCAACGGTATCGCCGGCCCACCCGAACCTTCAATCGTGACAATGACCACATTGCCTTCCACCGTTGTCGCGTAGTTCAACGACTTCTGCATGTTGAAGACCAGACGGGAACGCTCCCCTGCCTGCACGACGTTGACATTGCGCACATCACCCAGACCAATCTCTTGCAAACCTTTTCCGGTCGCATTGGCCGTATCAGCAAAATCAAGTGCGATCCTGGCGGGACTCGTGATCGAGAAACCGATTGGCGGCGTGCTGACCGGATTCTTTAATGCCACCTTCACCACAATATTGGTGCCTTGCTGTGTCGAGCTGATCGACTGAATTTCATTCGAGGCGGCAAGCGCGACTCCGCTTGAAAGAACGAGAAAGGCAAGCGCAAAAGCACGCAGCGCCTTGCGCATGACATCTTGCGTGCTGAAGTAATGTTTATGCTGCGCGATCATTTTTGCATCTCCTGCAATTCAAGCTTGGCTTCACGTTCGACCCACTCGCCGGCGGCGTCCTGGACTGTTTCTTTCAACTGCACTTCGGCATCCGTAATATTCGTCACCAGGCCGATGTTCTTTCCAATGTAATTGCCGACCTTCACCTGATAGATCGCTTTTTCGACTTGGATTAATGCGAAGGTCATGCCAGGCTTGGACAAGGTGCCTACCATGCTCAGCATGTCGAGCGGGTAGCTCTCCAACGGATCGCTTCGCCGATCAAAATTGGGCTGAAGACCGCCACCTTTGTTTGCAGCTTTTGCCAGCGCAACAGCCAGCTTGTTCGGACTGTAAGGATCATCCCGGCCTTTTGCATCGTAGGGAAAAGGGACGAATTTCTTGGGTTCGGATAATGGCTTGATGGATGCGCGGCTTTGCGCACGGGTCTGATCCATCCATTGACGAACATCATCCGTGCTGCTGTTGCCGCATGCCGTCAATGCCGAAGACAGCAAACCGATTACTCCCAAACGATAGAGAAGCGCACTCATTTCCGCCCTCCTTTTTTCTGATCCTCGGCAACCTTGCGCTGTGTAGCGATTTCTTCAGAATCCAGATAACGGAATGTTTTGGCAACCGCATCAAGCGTTAAGTCACCATCCTTGTCGGCGACGAGATTGAGTTTATTGAGCGTGACGATGCGGGGAAGATTGGCAATGTCGCTCGTAAATGCGCCGACATCGTGATAATTACCCGTCACCTTGATTTCGATCGGCAGCTCCGCGTAGTAATCGCGCACAATCACCTGCCCTGGCTTGAACAGCTGAAATTGCAAACCGCGCCCCAAACCTGCCTGATTGATGTCAGAAAGCAGGGCGTCCATCTCTGCCTTGCTAGGCAATTGCTTCTCAAGAGTAGAAACGTACTGATTGACCTGTTCTTTTTGTTTGCGCAGGGCATCCAGATTGACCGCCTGTTGTACCTTCATCTTGTACGCATCGCGCAGGGTTGTTTCTTCCGCTACTGCGCGATCAATTTCATCCATCTGATCGCTCCAGTAGAGAAACCAGCCTACGGCAACAACTGCCAGCGCCACGCCCAATGCGCACAATGCACGCGGCACGATTGGCCATTGCCCTGGATGAAGACCATTCAAGCCGCGAAACTGCGCGCTGACGGACTCTCCAATATTTTTCAGATCTGCCATGGTGCCATTCTCATATCAGGGACGTTGCGCAGACGTTGCTGCCGTTGGCGTATCTGCATCGGAAGCCGCCATATCCCGCGGCCGACGAATATCCACGTTGACGATGAAGTCAAAAACACGCTTGGCTTCCTTGCCCTGCCCAATTCCGACGGAACGAATTTCAATCAGATCCGGCTTCTCAAGCCAAGGCGAACGATTGCCCAGGTTTCGTAACAGCTCGGAAACACGTTCATTCGACTGCGCATAACCATTCAGTCTTACGCGCTGTCCATCCTGAGAAAAAGATTTCAGATAGACGCCTTCCGGCACATGCTGCGCAAGCTCGTCCAGCAGATATACCGGCTGATTACGATCTGCCTGCAAATCCTCAACCGCCTGCTGGCGCGCTTTCAAAGCTTCAATTTCGCGCCTCAGGCTGGCAACTTCCTTGATCTGAACATCCAGGCGTGTATTTTCAGCCTTGATGAACTGGTTACGCTCTTCCTGCGCCGACAAGTAACTGGCGAAATAACCGCCGCCCACCGCCACAATCACTGCTCCCACAAGTGCACCCAGCAACATCAGGGCCACGAACGCCTGCTTACGCAGCTTGCGCTTTTCCTCGCGATGAGGAAGGAGGTTAATTCTGATCATCGATCAAACCTCCGCATCGCCAATCCACATGCGACCAGATAGGCTGGTGCCTCGATACGGAGCTGTTTTTCACGCACATTCGGACCTAATTGCATGCCGGCAAAAGGGCTGATCACTGAAGTTGATATCTTGGTCCGGTTGGCGACTGTATCGACCAGTTCCGGAATATTGGCGCAACCGCCAGCCAGATATATCTGGTCGACGCGGCTAAATGGTGTCGAGGTGAAAAAGAATTGAATCGCGCGCGTGACTTCCAGCGCAGCATTTTCCAGAAATGGCTCCAGAATCTCGGCCTTGTATCCATCCGGGAGATCGCCACTCTTCTTTTTGACCTCCGCCTCTTCATACGAAAAGCCGTAATTACGCACGATATCCTGCGTAAGCTGATGGCCGCCGAAGGGTTGCTCGCGCTCGTAAATCAGTTCGCCATCCTGCAGGATCGACACGTGGGTGACATTCGTCCCGATCTGAAACACGCCGAGAATCTGTCCCTTGCTGGCTTTTTGGCGAGCGATGCGGTCAATTGCTGCCCGTGCGGCATACGATTCGATATCCATCACGGTCGGCTTGAGACCAGCCACTTCCGCGACCGCTACCCGATCTTCAACTTTTTCCTTGCGTGTCGCAGCAAGCATCACATCAATATCGTCCGGCGAGTTTTCAACCGGGCCGATGATGTCGAAATCAAGCCGCACCTCATCCAGCGCAAACGGAATGTACTGACTGGCTTCCGTTTCGACCTGTAGCTCAAGACTCTCTTCAGAGAGGTTGGCGGGGAGTGTAATTTTTTTGGTGATCACCGATGCAGGCGGCATACCCATGGCGACCAGCTTGACGCGCGTGCCGCTTTTTTTCCAGGCGCGCGCAATCGCGTCTGAAACCTGATCGATATTCTCGATGTTGCCATCCACCACTGCGCCGCGCGGCAATGGCTCGGAAGCGAAGCACTCTAGCTTCAAGCTATTTTTACCAGCCTCGGACAACTCAACCAGTTTCACACCGGAACTGCTGATATCAAGACCGATTAACGGCGGACTTTTCCGACCGAACAAGGCGCCAAAATCAAAGGCCAAGTTGTTTCTCCCTGAATCGTCTTAATAGATGGAACGCAACGCTTTTTGTTTTGTCGAAAAATTCAACCTGAATTGGGCGACCAAAATGAGAAAAATCGTTTAAAAACTGACAATTAGCCAGTCTTTGTGAAACATTGCTTCAAATCGTAGCCCCAAGCGTTGGAAACTGTAAAGCAATTTCCATCCAGCAATTTGCAATGCGTTGCCAAAAGTCCACTCGGCAATATTTGTGCATATCGCCTTGTTTTTCCTCGCATTCTCCAAATCGATCCAGACGCGCCGCTATAATGGCTCGCACATTGAAATCTCATCTCCCGCATGGCTTCCAAAAAAAACGCATCTGAAGGCAAATCCTCCCAAACACCACGCAGCGCCTCCTCCATTGCATTGCGATGGGGCTTGGGATTCATCGGTTTGCTGGTTGGTCTTGGCACGATTTGCGGCTTGATTCTGGTATTTGCACTGGCAATGGCGTATCCCAATTTGCCGGCACTGGATTCAATCACTGAATACCGCCCAAAAATTCCACTCCGGATTTTCTCTGCAGATAACGTCCTGATCGGAGAATTTGGCGAAGAAAGACGCAATCTTGTGCGCATTGATGAGATTCCCGACATCATGAAGAAGGCCGTGCTGGCAATCGAGGATGATCGGTTCTTCGAGCATGGCGGCGTGGATTACATCGGTATTGCGCGTGCGGCCCTCCATAATCTAGGCGGCGGCGCACGCCAGGGCGCATCGACTATCACCCAGCAGGTGGCGCGCAATTTCTTCCTTTCCAGCGAGCAGACATTCAAGCGCAAGATCTACGAGATCCTGCTGGCATGGAAAATTGAACACAACCTGTCAAAAAACCAGATTCTGGAAATTTACATGAATCAGATTTATCTGGGACAGCGTGCCTACGGCTTTTCCTCTGCCGCTCAGATTTACTATGGCAAGAAGCTGCAGGACATTTCCATTGCAGAAGCCGCCATGCTGGCCGGCCTGCCGAAAGCCCCTTCTGCCTACAACCCGGTCGTCAATCCAAAGCGCGCAAAGGCACGCCAACAGTACATCCTGCAACGGATGTACCTGCTCGGTTATATCAGTGAGCCGCAGTATTACGCGGCCAAGGATGAAGAGCTGAAGATCAAGACCAGCAGCAGCGAATTTGGCATCCACGCCGAATATGTATCGGAAATGGCGCGCCAGTTGGTCTACGAGCAATTCAAGGAAGAAACCTACACGCGCGGGCTGAATGTCTTCACGACCATCACCAAAGCCGATCAGGATGCTGCCTATCTGGCCGTACGCCGTGGGGTGATGGCGTATGAAAAGCGGCAGGCTTATCGCGGTCCGGAAAATTTCATTGAAATTCCGGACACCAAGGAAGAAGCAGAAGACACGATTGAAGTTGAGCTGGCCAATCATCCGGACAGCGATGATCTGGTCGCTGCTGTCGTGCTGGAAGCAACGCCCAAGCTGATTCGCGCCGCCTTGATTTCAGGCGAGGAAATTCAGATTCAGGGCGAAGGCCTGCGCTTTGCCGCCCAGTTGCTGAACGAGAAGGCCCCGCCGAATAAACGCGTCCGACGCGGCGCCGTCATCCGCGTCATGCAGGAAGGCAAAACCTGGAGCGTGACGCAAATGCCGGAGGTGCAGTCTGCCTTTGTAGCGGCAGATACCAAGGATGGTGCCATCCGCGCACTGGTCGGTGGTTTCGACTTCAACCGCAGCAAGTTCAATCACGTGACGCAGGCGTGGCGTCAGCCAGGCTCGTCTTTCAAGCCGTTCATCTATTCGGCATCGCTGGAAAAAGGCTTGTCGCCATCGACCATCGTCAACGATGCGCCGATCAGCTTCAGCAGCGGCACCACTGGCGGCCCGCCATGGGAGCCAAAAAACTATGACGGCAAGTACGACGGTCCAATGACGATGCGTAAAGGCCTGACGAAATCCAAGAACATGATTTCGATCCGTATCCTGCACAAGATCGGCGCCAAGTACGGACAGGAATACATCACCCGCTTCGGTTTTGATTCGGCCAAGAACCCGCCGTATCTGACACTGGCGCTGGGTGCTGGTGCGGTCACGCCGCTGCAAATGGCTGGCGGTTATGCCGTGTTCGCCAACGGCGGCTACAAGGTCAATCCGTATCTGATCTCCAAGATCACGGACGCCAATGGCCGCTTGCTCTCGCAGGCCAAACCCGATCTGGCCGATGATGAAAACAATCGCGTCATCGATGTGCGCAATGCGTTCCTGATGGACAGCATGCTCAAGGATGTTGTGACGTCAGGCACCGCAACCCGCGCCATGTCGCTCAAACGCACGGATCTGGCGGGCAAAACCGGCACCACCAATGATTCGTTCGACGCATGGTTTGCGGGTTATCAACCGGGGCTGGTTGGCGTGGCATGGATCGGTTTTGACCAGCCGCGCAATCTGGGTAGCCGCGAAACCGGTGGCGGTCTGGCCTTGCCAATCTGGATCGGCTACATGGAAAAAGCCTTGAAAGGCGTCCCGATGGCCACGAGAGAAGTGCCGGAAGGCGTCATCATGGCGAATGGCGATTACTTCTACGCCGAGAACCCGCCTGGCCTGGGTGTGCGAAGCCTTGATGTACCGGGTATGACGGGATCGGATAGTGCGCCAACCCGCGATGAAGTCAAGAACGAACTGTTCTAGCAAAAAGGGAAGCCACGGCTTCCCTTTTCTTTTGGCTATTCTGACGCCTTGAAGACATCAACCTGGCTTGCGTAACTGCACGGCAACACCGCCCTGCTCGCTCACGGCTTTCGACAAAACATCAAACAGTTCCGACCCGCCATCTCGCGTATTGATCCAGTCGTTACCCTGCTGCTTGAAATGAAAGCCGCCAGAACGTGCTGCAATCCACAACTCCTGCATTGGCGCCTGACTGTTGACGATGATTTTCGATCCATTGTCGACCAGTTCGATTTCCAGCACGTTGCCACTGCGCGAGCATTCGACGTCGAGCACGTCCTGCTCGGCGATCTCTTCCAGTACGGCTTCGATATGGTTCAGCGTGGCCTCAGCCTGCTTCAGGAATTCCGATTCGGTCATGCTACACTCCAACACGTTTTTCGTTGATCGTCGTTTAATTCACCCAAACCGAGATTCTATCGTGAAGTCCGCTTTCGGCTTGCGCCGCATTATGCCCTCATTTGCCACCATCCTGAGCGTCGCAGCATTCAGTCTGCTTGCTGGCTGTGGCCAGAAAGGCCCGCTTTTCATGCCGAAAACCGGCTCCCAGCAAACCGGCGCCCCATCCGGCACGACCGTAGCACCTGTGCCCGCTACCGTACTGCCAGAATCCGAACCACCTGTTTCAAGATAAGACGCCATGTCGCATTTTCCCTATCAGGCCGGCAGCTTGCATGCTGAAGGCGTGTCGCTGAGCGACATCGCCCGCGAGTTCGGCTCGCCAACATATGTTTATTCAAAAGCGGCCCTGACCGAGAATTTTCTCTCGTATGCCAACGCATGCAAGGCCAACGGCCGCACGGAGGCAACCTCGCTGGTTTGCTATTCCGTCAAATCCAATTCCAATATTGCGGTCCTGAATCTGCTGAATAAACTCGGCTCGGGCTTTGATATCGTGTCTGGCGGCGAATTGCTGCGCGTACTGGCAGCCGGCGGCTCGCCACGCAAGGTAATTTTTTCCGGCGTTGGCAAATCGCGCGATGAAATGCGTCTGGCGCTGTCGCACGATATTCTCTGCTTTAACGTTGAATCCATTCCCGAACTGCATCGCCTCAATGAAGTCGCGGCAGAACTCGGCAAGCGTGCACCCATCTCGCTACGCGTGAATCCGAACGTCGATGCCAAGACCCATCCATACATCTCGACCGGTCTCAAAGACAACAAGTTTGGTGTGGCGTACGAAGATGCACTGGATACGTATCGGGTCGCCGCCTCGTTACCGCATATCGATATCACCGGCATCGATTGCCATATCGGCTCGCAGTTGCTGGACGATGCACCATTGCTCGAAGCGGTCGATAAACTGATCGAACTGATCGACACCTTGTCCGCCGAAGGTATTAACGTGCATCACCTCGATATTGGCGGTGGCATCGGCATCAACTACAACAATGATCAACCCGTTGCCGTGGGCGACTATCTGTCGCGTCTGTTTGCGAAGATCGATACATGGCGCCAGACAAAGTACAACGGCACACCAATTAAAGTGTTGTTCGAACCAGGTCGCTCGATCGTCGGCAATGCCGGCGTGCTGCTGACGGAAGTCCAGTTCATCAAGCATGGCGAAACGAAAAACTTCGCGATCGTCGATGCTGCAATGAACGACCTAATGCGCCCTGCGATGTATGAAGCGTGGCATGGCGTACAGACCGTCAAGCAAACCACAGAAGGTGACGCTCAGGTTTATGATGTTGTCGGCCCGGTCTGCGAATCCGGCGACTGGCTGGCGCGTGAACGCGCGTTGACCATCGAGCAGGGTGATCTGCTGGCGATCATGTCTGCGGGTGCATATGGCATGACGATGTCCTCCAACTACAACACGCGCGGACGTGCCGCCGAAGTCATCGTCGATGGCAAGGATGTACATTTGATCCGCAAACGCGAATCGCCTGCCGATCTGTTTGCGCTGGAATCTCTCCTGCCATGATAAAAAAGCCGATCACATGATCGGCTTTTTTATTTGATGAATGTACGGCTATTGCCCGGACAGTGGCCTTGATTTCTTCAACGCCCACACAACACGCAAACCCAGCAGAACCAGCACGATCCCACCAAAAATAATCGGCTGCTCCAGATCGTTCTTGCCCGCCTTCATCCACCAGTAATGCAAGATGCCCAGTATTGCAATCAGGTAGATCAAACGATGCAACCACATCCAGCGCTTTCCACCCAAGCGTTTGACCATCGCGTTGGTACTCGTGATGGCAAGTGGAATCAATAAAAGGAACGCGGCAAATCCAACCGCGATAAACGGCCGTCTGACGACATCCTTCAGCATTTCGCCCAGATCAAAAAAATGATCGAACCATAGGAACGTGGTGAAGTGCAATGCCGCGTAGAAAAATGCGAACAGCCCGAGCATGCGGCGCAGGCGGATCAACCAGTTCCATTTCGTCCATCGCCGCAACGGCGTCACCGCCAGCGTGATGCACAGAAAATACAAGGTCCAGTCACCGGTATTGCGCGTGATGAACTCAATCGGATTTGCACCGAGCTGATCCGTAAAGATGGAAACCACGATGCGCAAGAACGGCAGCAACGCCAGAACAAAAACGACGACCTTGATCGCCGTAATTTGTCTTGCCGTGAGATTAGTGAGAGTCATGTGAGATGCGTGACGCCATCAAGCAGTTGATAGCGCCACTCCGTTCAATAGAACTTTTTGAGATCCATGCCGCTATAGAGCGATGCCACTTGCTGTTCGTAGCCATTGAACATCAACGTCGGACGCTTCTTGGTGAAGAAACCATCTTCGCCGATGCGACGCTCGCTGGCTTGCGACCAGCGTGGGTGATCGACCTGCGGATTGACGTTGGAGAAGAACCCATATTCGCTCGGTGCAGCGCGGTTCCAGGACGTTCTTGGCTGTTCTTTTACAAAACGAATGGCGACGATTGATTTGGCCGACTTGAAACCGTACTTCCATGGCACCACCAATCGCACGGGCGCGCCATTCTGATTGGGCAACACTTCGCCGTACATGCCAAACGTCAACAACGTCAGTGGATGATTCGCTTCATCGATACGCAAACCCTCGGTGTAGGGCCAATCCAGCACCGGGCGACGCAAACCAGGCATCATTTCCTTGTCAGCCAGCGTGACGAACTCCACATACTTTGCGTTGGAAGTCGGCTCGACTTTTTTGATGATTTCCGCCAGCGAATAGCCAACCCACGGAATGACCATCGACCACCCCTCGACACATCGCAAGCGGTAGACACGCTCTTCAAGCGGCGCCATTTTCAACAGGCTATCGATATCAAGCGTCATCGGCTTGGCGACTTCACCCTCTACGCGCACGGTCCATGGGCGCGTCTTGAGCGTCTTGGCATAACGCGCAGGGCTTTCCTTGTCGGTGCCAAACTCGTAAAAATTATTGTAGTTGGTCGCATCCTTGTAGGGCGTCTGCCTGTCGGCGACCGTATAGGATGGATTGGCCTTGGCAGCCAGTTTGGTCGCCACGTTCTGCGCGAAGGCTTCACGCGACAGCATTTCCATCATGCCGGTCCCGGCAACCGCGCCGAGTGCCATTTTTTGCATGAAGGCGCGGCGAGACTCGACGATGGCACGCGGCGTGATCTCGGAAGAAAATGGCAGGTCAATGCCGTTGGGTTGACGTTTGATCAGCATGGCGACGCCTTTCGATGAGGGTGCAGAACAGTTTTCAGACTTGTCACAGGGAGCGGAAGTTCATTGCATAAAAGCAAGTCACCCCGCCGCCCTTGGCTTCATCAATATATACGCACGCCAGCTGTTTTTGGATGACTACAATTCGCCGTAAGAATGCAAACCGGACAGAAACATGTTGACCCCGAGGAAGGCAAAGGTAGTCACCAGCAAACCGACGATTGCCCACCATGCAGCCAACTCGCCCCGCAATCCCTTGATCAAGCGCATGTGCAGCCATGCTGCGTAATTGAGCCAGACGATCAAAGCCCAGGTTTCCTTCGGATCCCACGACCAGTAGCCGCCCCAGGCCTCTGCTGCCCACAAGGCACCGAGAATCGTCGCAATCGTGAAGAACGCAAACCCGACCGCAATGGCCTTGTACATGATGTCATCCAGCACCTCCAGTGCCGGCAAGCGATCGACGAAAATACCCTTCGCTTTAAGCAGATAAGCGATCGCCACCATTGCCGCAAGCGCAAACGTCCCGTAACCGATGAAGTTGGCCGGCACATGAATCTTCATCCACCAGCTTTGCAAAGCGGGCACCAACGGCTGAATCTCGCCCGCATCGCGAGAGACCATATACCAGAGTAGAAATCCGACCGCTGCCGCAATCACCAGCAGAACAAACGGTCCCAACTGACGGGTTGCATATTCCTGTTCGTAGTAAAGGTAAAACAGCGCCGTGACCAGACAGAAGAGAATGAATACTTCATAAAGGTTCGAAACAGGAATGTGACCAATGTCAGGGCCGATCAGATACGACTCGTACCAGCGCACCAGCATCCCGACGAAGCCCATCAACACAGCGGCCCAGCACAAGCGACTGCCAATCGACGCGCCAGTGGGCGACCGCGCTACTAATCCGCCCCAATAAAATACGGTCGAGAGGATGAACAGCGTGCTCATCCACAAAATGGCCGACTGACTTGAGAAGAGATATTTGAGAAAGAATCTTTGTTCGGCGGCAATCAGCGCGCCGTCGTAGAGCGAGATGGCAAACAGACTGAGTACAGCCATCGATGCGGCCAGCCAACGCACCGATTTCCAGTGCCAGCCCAACCAGGTAAAGGTGGGCACCGCCAAAATCAGGATCGCTTCTTCATACACATCCATGTGATGACCGAAGCGACGCAGTGCATACACGGCACCGATCAGCCATGCCGCTGCGTACAACCAGTCGATTGCGCTCAGTCGTTTGAAATAGCCGACAGGCTGCGCATAGGTCTGCTTTTGTACAACATCCATGCCTTCTCCTTTTTCGGTAACGTGCCTGTCGGCACCTGCCTTTTGCACCACTCTTGTTTTTGCAGACTGCGGTGCTTGATTTTGTTACGCGACGTCCAGCACCACCTCATCCTGTTACAAGTCGACCGCTCGCGCAAGCTGCTAATGCGATGCCGACTGTGTCAGCTTTTCCTGCAGTACGCCAAACTCTTTTTCGAAATCCAGCGTCTGCCGCTGCGTACTCATCGCCATGATGGCACGACTCGCCTGTGCCGAGTCGGACTTGATCCAGATCCACATGCGACGCTCACGAATATAGAACATCGAGAACACGCCGAGCGTCAATAACAGGCAGCCAAAATAGACAATGTTTTTACCCGGCGAGCGCGTAATCTGAAAGACCGATGCCTTCACTTCCTCGAATCCCTGCAATTGCAGATAGACCGGCGAGCCATAGAAGAATGCATCCGAATAGGCATTGGCAGCCAGTTGCAGAAAACGGCCATGACGCTCTTCTAGCGCCATCGGAGGCAATCCATCCTGTTGCCGCGCCAACTGCCACAGATCCCACAAGCTGCCATTGAGGATCCTCATGAAAATGTCGGCTGCCTTCTCTTGCTCCTGAGCCGGAATACGTTCCAGAAACTGCGAGACGGCAACATAACCCGCACTGTCCTCATCGCCAGCAAAAATGTTCAGACCACGCAAGGCTGAGGCCTGCAACTGGCCGCGCAAGCCATCAGCGGCGGCTCGTGCATCGGGCAAGGCACGGCGTGCATAAGCCGCGGCGGCTTTTTCTCGCATGGCGGGTGTGCGGATGGCGCTACGCAGGCGCATCCACTCCTCCACCGAATCATTGTCATCCGCCGGAATGCGCAGGAAACGGAATGGCTCGGATGGCGATTCACGCATACCGGCAAGGAACACATACGCGCCATCGACTTCTACAGGCTGCATATAGTTGTGATATTCACGCGCCTGCCCGTTACGATCACGCAGTTTGTATTGCACGCTTGGGCCAACATTCTTGAATTCGCGCACATCGGCCATTTTTGCAGCAGAGCCAAGATGACGATCAAGGCTGGCGGTAAAACGTTGATTGAATCCCTGATTCGGATTGACGGCGCGGACATCCTGACCATCCTGCAGCATGTTCTCCACATTGAATGGACGGAAGCCCGACCACTCGACCGTGTAGTCCCCACCATGCGCTGCATCAAGTTCGGTCGAGTTGCCCACCTCCCCTTTCAACTCGAATGCCTTGTGCGCGTTGCCGCGCATCGGATAGCCGCGCAGTTCCAGGCGACTGCCACCATCTTCAAAGCTGGATTGATAGACCGCCAGTCCACGATAAATCAGCGGCTCATTGACCTTGATAGTCGCAGGAAAAGTTTTACCGTTCTCATGGTCCGTCACCGTGACTTCACTGACGAACAACTTGGGCATGCCGGTCGAGTAATACTCGATGATGAAGCGCGACAATTGAATCGAAAAGGGCAGATCCTGAATCAGCACGCCGTCTTGCTGCGGAATAATCGCCGTACTGCTCGCGCCGCCTTCAGGAATCATGGTGTTGCCGCGAAAACTCGGATTGCCCACACCAAGACGATGCTCTGCGGGGATTTTGGCAATTAATCCGTTGCCGGAGAATGCCGTTTTGTCGAACAGGATTTTTTGCAGGCGAATCGGCAGATCGGAATCCAGCAAGCCACCGATGCAGATGATGACGATCGATGCATGCGCAAAGATGTAACCCCACTTGTTGGCCGTGCCTTTGCGCGCCGCGATCAGGGTGCCTTCTTCCTTTTCGACGACTTTGGCGCGATAGCCCTGATGACCGATGCGCATGACCGTTTGCGCCACCAGTTCGTCTCGTGAAATCGCGGCCTGCCATTCCATGCGGTGCGGAAAATTACGCAGTGACTGCTCGCGCACGTTGTCGCGCCAGCTACGCATGTCGCGCATCATCTTGGGCGTGTTCCGGATCAGGCACAGGGACGTCGACACAACGAGGAAGCCCATGATCACGAGGAACCACCAAGCGGAATACACGCTGTACAAACCCAGCTTGCCAAACAGTTCAAACCAGAACGGGCCGAACTGATTTACGTAGTTGGTCATCGGCTCGCCCTGCTTGAGGACCGTGCCAATGACAGACGCAATCGAAATCAGAGTCAGCAGGCTGATGGCAAAACGCATCGATGACAATAACTCGACGCTTTCCGCCAGCCATCGGCGACGTGTATTCAATTGCCAACCGCCGGTACTGATTTCGGTATCCATCGTCATCCGCTACTTTGCTCCTTTGTCTCTCTGCCAGGTCTTCGCAGCATTCTACTGTCTTGTCATCCATCGCAGATATGAAAAAGGGCAGCCACGCTGCCCTTTTGAATTGTCGATTGCAGCAGCGTTACTTGAGACCCGCCACGTAATCGGCCACTGCCTTGATTTCGGCGTCCGACATGCGCTGCACAATCTGCGTCATCTGCTCACTGTTCTTACGGGCGCCGGTGCGGAACGCCATCAACTGTGCTTCGGTATAAGCCTGATGCTGCCCTGCCAAGCGCGGAAACTGCGCGGGAATACCGGCACCATTGGCACTATGACAGGCGGCGCAAGCCGGCACATGTTTCTCCGCAATCCCGCCACGGAAAATTTTCTTGCCGAGCTCGATGGAATCCTTGTTGCGCGCCGCGCCTGGAGAAGGCTTGGAGGCTTTGGTGAGATAGGCTGCGATGTTTTGCATGTCTTCCTCGGTCATGCCCTTGGCAATCGGCTCCATGATCGGATTATGCCGGTCACCGTTCTTGAAATTAACGAGCTGCTTATGAATGTAGGCGCCGTGCTGGGCCGACAATTTTGGATTTTCTGGAAGTGAGGCGTTGCCGGCGGGGCCATGACAGGTAATGCAAGCCGTCACGTTACGGGCATTGTCGCCCATGTTATAGAGCATTTCGCCCTTGGCCGCATCGGGCTTGGTGGCTGGTTTGGGTTCCGCAGCATGCGCTAATGAAACAACCATCAGCATGGCGGTAAAAAAAGACTGTACGACCGGTAGGCAAACACGATTCATTCGGACACCTTGAAGACTTAATTAAAATCTGCCAAGTTGGCAACCGTTTTAGCAACTACTTAGGTACGACTTGATTCCCTTGATCTACGCGATGCAACGCCGCATTGTACAATAGCTTTTCGGCATTTTTGCCAGCCCGCAGCTTTTTATCCCCATCCCTATGTCCCAACTTTGGCAAGCCCGCTTCTTCACCACGGTGAATCATCTCCGTGATTTGCCAAATACGCAAGTTCCTGAAATTGCCTTCGCAGGCCGTTCCAATGCTGGCAAGTCCACGGCTATCAACATTCTGGCCAATCAAAAGAAACTGGCGTTCGCGTCGAAAACACCCGGCCGTACGCAACACATCAATTTCTTTTCGATCGGGGGCGCACATGTCGGCCAGCATCGCAAGGATGCCACGATCGTCGATGAAATCCGCGCCCTTCTGGTCGATTTGCCCGGTTACGGCTATGCAGAAGTGTCCGGCTCGGCCAAATTGCACTGGCAGGCTCTGCTTGGCGATTATGTACAACGCCGCGAGCAACTGGCCGCGTTGATCCTGATTGTAGATGCACGACGCCCGTTTACCGATCTCGATATTCAGATGCTGGAATGGTTTGCACCAACAGGCAAACCAATTCATTGTCTGTTGACCAAGGCAGACAAGCTCAACCGCAACGAAGCCACCAACGCCTTGCGTGCAGCCAACGCCATTCTGAACAGTTATGTAGATGAAGAGGGCCTGTCCTTCCCCTTCACGGCGCAACTCTTTTCTTCATTGAAGCGTACCGGAATCGAAGAAGCCGATGAGAAGATCCTGTCCTTGCTCGGCCTGGATCAAATCGATCTGGATCAAGAAAAAAGTGACGAAGCCTGATCAAAAACGCAGGCAAAAAAAAAAGCCCCGGAGAAAGGGGAGTATCTCCGGAGCAATAACGCCATCTCGCAGTACGAGTTGGCCCCGCTCAGGGAGGAGAAGCGGGAGATGCAAAGCATCTGCTACTAGGATGAAGCTACAGCAGAAAAGTTTCGCTTTTTTCGCATAATTTTTTGCGAGCGCATTAACATCATTTCCATCATCGCTTTTTGATGCACTTTTCTCATTGCGAGAATGCCATGACCAAACTGACACCCCCTGCCTTTCCCGCCCTCCGCATGCGTCGTATGCGCAAGGATGCTTTTTCACGCGCCATGATGCGCGAGCACACCTTGTCGCCCGCAGATCTGATCTATCCGGTATTTATCACCGAAGGCGAAAATCATCGCGAGAAAATTTCGTCGATGCCCGGCGTTGAACGTCTGTCGGTCGATGTTCTGCTGAGCGTTGCAGAAGAATGTGTGGCGCTGAACATTCCCGTGCTGGCATTGTTCCCCGTTATTCAAGCCTCGTTGAAAACACCCGATGGTATCGAGGCCACCAATCCGGATGGATTGATCCCGCGCGCGGTACGTGAACTGAAGAAACGTTTTCCCGAGCTTGGCATTCTGACCGACGTCGCACTGGACCCTTATACAAGTCACGGTCAGGATGGCGTGCTCGATCCAACCGGTTATGTGCTCAACGATGAGACCTGCGCGATCCTGACGCGTCAGGCATTGACGCAAGCCGAAGCCGGCGTCGATATCGTGGCACCTTCCGACATGATGGATGGCCGTATCGGTGCTATCCGCAATGCGCTCGAATCGCATCACCATATTTACACGCGCATAATGGCGTATTCCGCCAAGTATGCATCGGCTTTCTACGGACCATTCCGCGATGCAGTGGGCTCATCGGCAACGCTTGGCAAAAGCAACAAGATGACCTATCAAATGGATCCCGCCAACAGCAACGAAGCGTTGCGCGAAGTTGCGCTGGATCTGGCGGAAGGTGCCGACATGGTCATGGTCAAGCCAGGCATGCCGTATCTGGATATCGTGCGTCGCGTCAAAGATGAATTCAAGGTACCGACCTTCGCCTATCAGGTCAGCGGCGAGTACGCGATGATCAAGGCGGCCGCGCAGAACGGCTGGCTGGATCACGACCGCACCATGATGGAGTCGATGATTGCTTTCAAACGCGCGGGCGCTGATGGCGTGCTGACTTATTTTGCGCTGGATATTGCACGCCGTCTGAAACAAGGCTGACGATTCACCTGTCAAAAGAATCTGATCGCGGCAGGCTGTGACCTGTCGCCTCTCTTTTCTTGTGGAGACCGCTTGCCGACATGAACATCTATCACATTGGAGAACGTCAGGTTTCGCAGCTCGATGTGCCACCTGACGCGCGCCCGGAGCAAGGTTATCTCTGGCTGACCGTCACGCATGACGAGCTGGTTTCCGATCCGGAAGGCTGGCGCAATCGTATCGAGCAGATCAGCGGCATACGCATCTACGACCTGCATCTGCAGGATGCCATCAATCAAAAGCATCCGTCCTACTTCGACTCCACGCAAGACTATGCGATGGTCGTGTTTCGCAAGCTCGCTTTGCCAGTGGAGCAAACGAATCTGCCACCTGCGGATAACGCAGCGACTGCCGCCGTACTGGACAAATTGCGTACGCAGCCTGTGACCTTCGTGCTGACAGACCACGTTTTGATCACGGTCCATGCCGCCAACAGCAGGACGATCGATGCCATGCGCACACGCCTGCTCGATTATCGTTATCGGCCGGACAATGGCACGCAATACAATCGCCCACCAGCATCGCCCGCAGAACTGGCCTTACGACTGCTCAATGCCATGGTCGATCAGTACCTGGATCTACGGCAACCGCTGACTGCCCAGATCGATCGCTGGCAACGCGCTCTGCTTCATCCGCGCCGCCCATTCCGCGACTGGAATACCTTGCTGGATGCCCGTATCGAGTTGCGCAAACTCGACCATCTGTGTGAAGAGCAGCACGATGCTTTGCAGGAGCTGCGCGACTACTTTGTGGATAGCGAAGGCGATGGCACGCACAGTCGCGCCAAGGATCTGCTGCTGGTCCGGGTTCACGATGTAATGGAACACATCACACGCACCCTCACACATGCACGTCGGCTGGAAGCGTCGCTCGAATCCGCAGTG
>Ga0308164_10001542_pt1 | contig 26574 bp, 20 predicted proteins | sample PhyTR2_FD_201031 | JGI IMG/M metagenome (GOLD analysis project Ga0308164, IMG submission 201031) | Phyllosphere microbial communities from UC Gill Tract Community Farm, Albany, California, United States - DLSLT.R2 | ecosystem: Host-associated > Plants > Phyllosphere > Unclassified | place: USA... | reverse complement strand
ACGGCGACCATTACAAATGGAGAGCAATGCGTGCAAACGGTGTTGATGAAAAGTTCATCACCGGAGCTGGTTCAGATTACGAAAAGTTTGAAAAATGGGCCGAAACAGTTCCTTATACGCTTCGAAATCCATTATACCATTGGACACATTTGGAGTTGCAAAGATATTTCGGAATTAACGAATTACTTTCAGGTAAAACCGCTCAAAAGATTTACGATGAATGCGCTTCGAAACTGCAAACTGCAGAATATTCGGTTCGCGGCTTATTGGCGAAGATGAATGTTGAGGCGGTTTGTACTACTGATGATCCTTTGGATAGCTTAAACTTCCATCAACAGTTGGCAAGAGAAGGTGCAAACCTTAAAATGTTGCCTGCGTTTCGACCAGATAAAGCAATGAACAGCGATGACATTGACGGTTTGAATGAGTATATCGACAAGTTAGAAACGGTTGCGGATAAAACAATTTCAGGTTTTCAGGATTACCTGGATGCTTTAAAGAGCCGCCATGATTATTTTGCTGAAAACGGTTGCTCCGTTTCAGATCATGGTTTGGAACAAATTTACGCTGAAGACTATACGGATGCGGAAATTGCTTTAATCTTCGAGAAGATCAGAAATAAAAAAGGAATTTCTTACGAGGAAAACTTGAAATTTAAGTCGGCAATGTTAATCTATTTTGCCGAATGGGATCATGAAAAAGGGTGGGTACAACAATATCACCTGGGAGCATTACGTAATAATAATGCCCGGATGTTAAGACAGCTGGGCCCTGATACAGGCTGGGATTCTATTGGCGATTTTAGTCAGGCGAGAATGCTTTCTAAATTTTTAAACAGGCTTGATAACGGGGATAAATTAGCTAAAACGATAATATACAACTTGAATCCGGCAGATAACGAATTAATTGCCACTATGATTGGAAACTTTAATGACGGTTCAATCGCAGGTAAAGTTCAATTCGGTTCGGCCTGGTGGTTTTTAGATCAAAAAGACGGGATGATCAAACAACTTAATGCATTGTCTAACATGGGGCTTTTAAGTCGTTTGGTTGGTATGCTTACAGATTCAAGAAGTTTTCTTTCTTTTCCGCGACATGAATATTTCAGACGGATAGTTTGTAATCTGTTTGGGGACGATGTTGAGAATGGTGAACTCCCTAACGACTTGGAATGGATCGGCAAAATCGTGCAGGATATTTCGTATTTTAACGCAAAAAACTACTTTAAATTTTAATTTATTAATCGCTAACGAGCATGGTTAACTGTTTGTATCGTCATAAAAGTAGTTAAAAATACAGACAAGCGATGGTCAGTGAGAACACAGACCAGGCAAAGGGATGCAAGCCAAAGTAAGCAAATAGGGATAATGGGCCAAGAAAGCCGAAACCAATGATTAAATACAATAATGAGTAACCGGATATCATCTTCATTACAAAAAGGAAAAAAAGTTTTAAGCTTCGGCGAAATTCTTCTGCGTATCTGTCCGGATATGGATGGCCAATGGCTAAAAGAAAATAAGTTGCCGTTTTACGTTGGTGGCGCAGAGCTAAACGTTGCCACAGCATTAGCGCTTTGGGATGTTCCTTCTGCATATTTATCGGCCATGCCGCAAAATTCGGTTACCGAAGAAATAGCCGGTTACCTGAACGACAAAAGTATCGATACCTCATCAATGATTTATGGAGGCGACCGTTTAGGCCTCTATTATTTGCCTAAGGGAAAAGATTTAAAAAATGCAGGTGTAATTTACGACAGGGCAAACTCATCGTATGCCGATTTAAAGCTTGGACAAATAAACTGGGATGAGGTTTTTGAAGATGTAAGCTGGTTTCATTTCAGCGCCATTTGCCCCGCAATTAACCAAACGATTGCTGATATTTGTTTGGAAGCACTAAATGTTGCAAGATCAAAGAATATTACGATTTCTTTAGATTTAAATTACCGTGCAAAGCTTTGGAAATACGGTAAAGAGCCGATTGAAATAGTACCGGAACTAGCCAAATACTGTACCTTAATTATGGGCAATGTTTGGGCAGCGAACAAAATGCTGGGCACAGAACTTCATGGTGATTTAAAGCTTGCCGAAGGTTATGCAAAGGAAACGTTACTACAACAAGCTACAGATACCTCAAAAGAAATATTAAGTTTGTTTAGTGCCTGCGAAGCAGTTGCAAATACTTTCAGATTTGATAACGGTAAAGGCATAAAATATTACACTGCGCTCTACACAAACGATAAATTAACCGTTTCGCCGGAATATGTTTCTGAAGAGATTTTAGATAAGGTAGGGAGTGGGGATTGTTTTATGGCCGGCTTAATTTATGGTTTTTATAATGATTTAACTGAAGAGGAAACCTTAAATTTTGCTACCGCAGCAGCCTACGATAAATTATACATTCCAAGTGATGCAACCATAAGCACAGTTGCCGATATTGAAAAAAGAATAATAAGATGATAAGCAATAAGCATAAAATTTTAGACGCGATTTTGGAACAAGGCATGTTGCCTCTTTTTTACCAGGATAGCGAAGAAGGCAGCGTAGAAATACTTCGCACGTTATACAAAGCAGGTATAAGAGTTTTTGAATACACAAACAGAGGAAAATCTGCACTTCCGAATTTTAAGAAATTGAAAGAAATTCGTGATGCTGAAATGCCCGATTTGTATTTAGGTATCGGAACGATAAAAACGCCTGCCGATGCAAATGCCTTTATCGAAGCCGGAACAGATTTTATTGTGGCCCCAATTGTAAATCCGGCTGTAGCTGAAATTGCCAATAAAATCGGCATGCTTTGGATCCCCGGTTGTATGACGCCAACTGAAATCAGTATTGCGCAAGAACACAAGGCAATGTTAATTAAAATTTTCCCTGCAAATATTTTAGGTCCTGACTTCATTTCATCTATTAAAGATTTATTTGCAGGCCAGTTGTTTATGCCGACAGGCGGTGTAGAAATTAATGCCGACAATCTTAAAACTTGGTTTAAATCAGGAGTTTGTGCCGTCGGTATGGGCAGTAAACTGATCAGTAAAGACGTTATGAGTAAAGGGCTATATGATGAACTTTACGAAAATACAAAACTAGCCCTTGATTTAATTCAGCAGAATAAATAATAGAAAAACAACCTAACCAAATGAATCAACCAAAAATAGGCAAATACAGGTGGACAATATGTTTACTTCTGTTTCTTGCCACTACAATTAATTACTTAGACAGGCAAGTTCTTTCCCTAACATGGACAGATTTTATCAAGCCTGAATTCCATTGGGATAATAACGATTACGGAAATATTACTGCGTTATTTTCTATTTTCTATGCTATATCAATGCTTTTTGCAGGGAGATTGGTAGATAAATTGGACACTAAAAAAGGTTTCCTTTGGGCAATTGGCGTTTGGTCGGTAGGTGCTTGTTTACATGCATTTTGCGGCATTGCAACATCCGGTGTAATTTCCGGGAATTGGTTGGTAAGTTTTGAAGGTGCCAAGGAAGTAATTGCCGGAATTAACAATACCGGTATGGTTGTTTCTGTTAGTGTTACCTTATTCATTTTCGCACGGTTTGTTTTAGCTGTTGGCGAGGCAGGAAATTTCCCGGCGGCAATTAAAGCAACAGCAGAATATTTCCCTAAGAAAGACAGGGCATTCGCTACCAGCATTTTTAATGCAGGGGCAACCGTTGGCGCACTTGCGGCACCAATTACAATCCCGTTTATTGCTAAGGCTTATGGTTGGGAAATGTCTTTCATTATCATCGGGGCATTGGGTTTTGTATGGATGGGCTTATGGGTTTTTGTTTACAACAAGCCCGAATTACATAAAAGAGTTAGCGCTGAAGAGCTGGCATACATCCAACAGGATGTTATAAACGATAGAAAACTTGTTGATTATGTTGAAGAAACCAAAGAGAAAGTGTCTTTTATTGATTGCTTTAAATACAAGCAAACATGGGCATTTGCCTTCGGTAAATTTATGACCGATGGCGTATGGTGGTTCTTTTTGTTTTGGACTCCTGCCTACCTGAAATCCGTTTATGGTATGGATTCTACGCAGAGCGCACTTCCATTATTTGTACTTTACATGATCACTTTACTATCAATTATCGGCGGTTGGCTACCAACTTATTTTGTTGATAAAAAAGGAATGAATCCTTACGAAGGACGGATGAGGGCAATGTTAATTTTTGCTTTTTTTCCGCTTCTGGCATTAGCAGCACAGCCATTGGGTTACATCAGCTATTGGATTCCGGTTATTATTATCGGCATTGCAGGTGCGGCGCACCAGGCATGGTCAGCGAATATATTCTCTACCGTTGGCGATATGTTTCCTAAAAAAGCAATCGCAACCATTACCGGAATTGGCGGTATGGCCGGCGGCCTTGGCTCTTTTATCATTAACAAAGGATCAGGATTGCTATTCGATTATACAGGAAAAAATAAAATCGTATTCATGGGTTTTAAAGGTGAAGAAGCAGGTTATTTCATCATCTTTTCTATATGTGCCGTTTGTTACTTAATCGGTTGGACGGTTATGAAATCTCTTGTTCCGAAATATAAAGTTATCGAACTTAAATAGTTAAAATTTTAAAGATCTTATTGATAACTATATCGTAAATAAAACTAAAATCTATACTTAAACCATAGATTAAATAATTATAAACCTAAAAACAAACCAAATTGAGCACAACTTTAAATCTCGAAAGTATTTTCGTTGATGAAAGCCAAATTCCAGAAGAATTCAGGCTCAAAGAAGAAATTAACCAAAAAGAATTTCTTTCTAACGGCGAAATGAAAACCTGGGCCGGGCCTTTCAACGAAGTATTTTCTCCGGTATGCGTGAAAACTGCCGATGGCTTAAAACGAAAACGCATCGGAAGTTTTCCGGTCTGCACAGAGAAAGAATCAACAGAGGCATTGGATGCCGCAGTTGAGGCTTACGATAACGGTCGTGGCCAATGGCCAACCATGAGTGTAGCCGACCGAATAACTTGCGTAGAAAACTTTACGCATAAAATGATTGAGCAAAAAGATATAGTTGCCAAGTTAATTATGTGGGAAATCGGTAAATCTTATACCGATTCGATAAAAGAATTCGATCGTACAGTAGAATATATCTATGCAACTATCGATGCTTTAAAGGATATTGACAGGCAATCATCACGTTTTGAAATTGAGCAAGGTATTGTGGCGCAAGTTCGCCGTTCGCCGCTTGGCGTGGTTCTTTGTATGGGACCATTTAATTACCCGTTAAACGAAACTTTTACAACGCTCATTCCTGCTTTAATTATGGGAAACACGCTGCTTTTTAAACCACCTAAACATGGTACACTATTGCATTATCCATTGCTCGAGGCGTTTCGTTCAAGCTTTCCTAAAGGTGTTGTAAACACAATTTACGGCCGTGGAAATACAATTGTTCCGGGCTTAATGAAATCAGGAAAAATTAATGTGCTTACCTTAATCGGTTCGAGCAAAGTTGCCAATGAGCTTAAAAAGCTGCATCCGAAGGTTAACCGTTTGAGGGCAATTTTAGGTCTTGATGCTAAAAACGCAGCAATTATTACCAAAGATGCCGACCTGGATTTAGCAGTTTCTGAGACCGTTTTAGGCTCACTTTCTTTCAACGGGCAGCGGTGTACGGCGATTAAAATCGTTTATGTTCATCGTAGTTTGGCACAAGAATTTTTAAAACGTCTATCTACTGAAGTAGAAAAGCTGAAATTCGGTATGCCATGGGAAAAGGGTGTTTCTTTAACTCCACTTCCGGAATTAAATAAGCCCGAGTATTTAAAGGAATGTATCGATGATGCCATTTCGCATGGTGCAAAAGTGGTAAACAAAAACGGCGGACAAACGCTTGAGACTTTTGTTTACCCAGCTATTATGTATCCTGTAAATGCCAATATGAAGTTATATCGCGAAGAACAATTCGGCCCGGTTATTCCTGTTGTCCCTTTCGATGATTTGGAAGAGCCAATCGAATATTTAATCGGTTCGCCGCACGGACAACAGGTAAGTATTTTCAGTAATAATGCAGCAGTAATTTCTTCATTAATCGATCCGCTGGTAAATCAGGTTAGTCGCGTAAACATTAATTGCCAATGCCAACGCGGACCCGATGTATTTCCGTTCACCGGGCGAAAAGATAGTGCAGAAGGTACCCTGTCTGTTGTGGATGCATTGCGTTCATTCTCTATCCGTTCTTTAGTTGCAACCAAGCTTACCGATAACAATAAAAAATTGTTGAATGAGATTGTTGGCGCCAATGATTCGAACTTTTTAAGTACGAAGTATATTTTTTAATAATAATAACCGCAGATTTGAAGATAGAATTTTTGAATCTGCGACTTTTTTATTTTTTAGAGCGGTCGTCATTGCGAGGCACGAAGCAATCTATTTTGCGAGAAAGATTGCTTCGTACCTCGCAATGACGAAAAAGCTTTTTTACCTCAAGCTCTTCGCCAATGCTAACTTTTGCTCTTCAACTCCTTGAACCACCAAACCTGCAATCGTTTTAGCGCCTTCAGGACTCAAATGTGTATCATCTTTTTTCCCGGCGGGATAATTTACACTACCCGAATCAACGTAGTTAAATAATTTTATTGAGGGTAAATCGCCGAGTTTCGTTAACAAATCTTCTGTTTTTGCAAGCATATCAATCAAAGGAACCTTCAAAGAATCGGCAACTTTCCGTGTAACATTGGGGTAACCGCCATGCGTATCAACTAAGATACCGTTTTTAAAACTTCTTCTCGAAATTGGCGTAAGCAATACAGGAATTGCTTTTTTGCTACGTGTTTCGTTTACATAATCAACCAAATTATTTTTAAACTCCTCGAGAGATGTACCTGTTCCACGTTTATCGATTTTTTCATCGTTGTGCCCAAACTCAATAAATACATAATCTCCCGGAGCAAGTTTTTCTAAAATTGGTTGCCATTGATTTTCATTTTTAAAAGATTTTGTACTTCGCCCATTTAGCGCTCTGTTATCAACAACAACATTAGCTTTGAAAAATGACTGTAATTCCATTCCCCAACCCGTTTCAGGGTATGCTTTTGGCAACTTGTTTGCGGCTGTAGAATCACCGATAATGTAAACAGTAGTTTTCTGCCTAATGAAACTGAACGCTGCTAAAAGCATAAATAATACTATAGACGAAGTTCTCAATGCAACTTTTTTCATGTTATTTCGATGGATTCCAGTTATCGGCTCCTTTTAATATATTTTTAACGCTGTATAGTTTAGCTTCTTTATCTGTTAGTTGCTTAGCCCAACCAACTCTGTTTTTAACCCCGGCACTTTGACCAGTATTTTGATATTCTGCATAAAAAGCAGTTTTTTCTTTGTCGGGAAACATAGAATCTCCTATCCATGGGTTCCATCCTTCGGGAATAACGTGGTTACCTAAATCTGATTTGATAAAAACAGTTTTAGCAAATGGTCGCCAAGGCCTGCCGAGATACACTTTGTTAACACCCTCAGCGCCAATAAGCTTACAGGTAATAAAAACGAAACCAAATTGCTGATTTGCTGACGTAGCCGCAGCCGTTATGTAAGAATTTGTTAAACTTTTAATTGTACAACTTTCAAAAACCGCTGTTGCCTTGCCAAAAATAAAATCGGTAGTGCCTTCTATAAAACAGTTTAAATAAAACTGTCGGCTATTCTCTGTTGCTGCAAAAAGTGTATCCTGGTTCCCTGAAAATTTGCAGTTTTTCGCTATAAATCTGTCGCCCTCAACATGCAAGGCTACAGCCTGTCCAACGCGTCCTGATGCATTTATTATCGTCAGGTTTTCCAAAAAAACGTCATTTGCCTGAACCAAAAAAGTATAAGAAGTATACGTTGAGAATTTATCTAAAGCAAAAGCATCTTTTCCGAAAGGGACTTTTTTTCCTGAATAATCATCGAAAGTAATAATTGTGCTTTCTTTACTTTCACCAATAAGATAAATTTTTGTTTTCCATGAAGGGATGATTACCTTTTCATTGTAGGTTCCGTTTTTAATGAAGATCTTAACTTCTTTCTCGCCTAAATCACGAACAGAATTAACGGCTTCCTGAATGGTTTTGTAATTACCCTTGCCACTTTTATCAACAGTAATTTCGGATGGATAAACCTTGTTTTGAGCATTTGTATTAGCACTTAATCCGATAAGAGAAACGAGTAGCACCATTAACTTACGGTAGAGAGATGATTTTTTATCAACTGACATAAACGTTTATTTGAGGCAATTTATCAATTTTTAACATGCAAAAGGGCGATGGTTACATCGCCCTTAATATTTAACAAACTTAACTTTTATTTTTTATTAATAACCGTACCATTGCCCGCCTAAGGCAGGGTTTGCATCTATAACCGATTGAGGCAGAGGCAACAACTCGCTTTTATTCGGTGTAAATGCAATAGAATAATAAGCGAGAAGTGTGGTGTTAATTGTTGTGGCATTCCAGGCAACACTTGCAGAACCTGCAGGTGCAGCAGGAGATGGCGTATAAAAAGAATTTAACCAAACTACTGTTGGCTGGTTTGGTGTATAGTACATTGTCGCAGGTAATGTATTATACGGAGCCGCTTTTGCTGCCATTAATGCTAAATTGGCTTTCGTTTCGGCAATTTTTGTAGCTAATAAATTCCATCTGATTAAATCATATTTTCGAATCCCTTCACCACCAAACTCCAGTTGACGTTCTTTAACAATTGCATTAAAAAAACCTGTATAATCTGAAGGTGTAGTTCCGATTAGTGCGGCATTACCGCCAAAACCACGAGTTCTAACCTGTTCAAAAGCAGCTTTTGCAGCTGCAGTTGGTCCAGAACTTAATTCATTATCAGCCTCTGCAAACATTAATAATACGTCAGAATATCGAATAACAGGCCAGTTAACGCCAAAATATTGCGAAGCGCTTGTGGTTACAGAGGGTACTTGCCAATCTCTTCTAAACTTACCATCCAGCATGGTAACTAAACTACGCGGACGCAAAGTCATATCGAGGTTAATGTCGTATGGTGCGCAGGTTACATCACGTCTTCTGTCGTTTGCATCAAAAGCGTAGAAATAAGTTGGAAGAATTGTTAAAGCCGCATTACCAACTGCCGTAGTACCAGGGGTTGCAACGGTGAATTGTCTAGGTCCGTTATAATAACCCAGCTTACTGTCTCCAACGCCTGAGCTTCCGCCCGTCATACCAACTTCCCACAAGACTTCTCCGTTTGCTTCGAATTTATGTGCATTTACACCATCTTTAAAGACCGATTGAAAACTTGGATTAAGTTTGTGGTCGGCCCTCGCCATAATAATTGCGCATTCATCTTTAGCAATTTGATAAAAAGCTTTATAATCGGCACTCCGCTTCATTGTTTTATCTCGTCTCAAAGAATAACCACCGCGAAACATGGCGTATCTTGCACGCAAAGCCCTTATTGCACCTTGGCTAATTCTATCGCTTGTAACTGACGATTCTGTGCGCCATGGAACTAAAGGAGCCGCTATGGCAAGGTCTTTAATAATTCTGTTGTAAATAGTATCTCTATCGGTTCTGGCGTTGTAAGGATCCGTTATGTTAATTGATGATGTAAACTGGGCAGGAACATCACCCCAATTTCTAACGACCTCAAAATAGAATTGTGCTCTTAACGCCAAAGCCTCACCATAAAGTCGTTTTAATTCCTTTTGATCAGAAGCGGTACCATTTGTATAGGCATCCATTTTCGGAATATTATCAATGCAAATATTGGCTCTCTCGATACCAACATAAAGTTGATTGAAAGGCCCGGCTAACTGCGTGTTTGCCGGCTGCACGTTATAATGTGCAATATCTCTTCTTTCGTTATCGGGGTATGGCGTTCCGCCTTGGCCCATCATTTCATCGTTATCGTACGGATAGTACATACTTAATCGAATGCCATAACCCTGATCGCCGCCCAATGATGAATATACACCCAATAAAGCTTTCTGTGCGTTTGTAACACTACTAAAAACGTAGTCGTTTCCGAAAGATGAAATTGGTTCTACTTCTAAAAATTTCTTGCAGGAAGATACTGTAAAGAAGGTTGCGGTTATGAAAAGTCCGCTTATAATAAGTTTTAAATTAGTTTTCATTGTTGCTCTCATTAGATGTTATAGCGTAAAGTTTAGACCGAAAATAAATGCTCTGCTTCTTGGGTATGCCGAATAATCTACACCCGGAGTTGTACCTGTTGAACGGCGAGTATTTACTTCAGGATCATAACCTGAATAGTTGGTAATAACTGCAAGATTATTTACCGTAGCGTACAGGCGCATTCTGTTTATCTTAAATTTTTTCAATAAATCAGATGGCAGGGTGTAGCCTAAAGTAATGTTGTTAATTCTAAGGAATGAGCCGTCTTCTATTGCGTAAGAATTTACAAAGAAAGAGCTGTTGCTTGTTAGCGGGCTCCATAATGTTGCGTTGGCATTTAATGCAGCTAATTCTCCGGGGTCGGTTACAACAACACCCTGATCATTTACGTTTCTCCACCTTCCATTCATTGTTGCTAATAAATTTCCGTTTGCCGTATAACCGCTTGTAAATTCGAGTTTATTTGCGTTTAAAATATCGTTACCTACCTGAAAGTTAACAAATACATTTAAATCCCAGTTTTTGTACGTGAAAGATTGATTGAAGCCACCTGTAAATTTTGGATTAGCATCGCCGATAATGGTGCGGTCGTTCGTAATATCTACAATTCCGTCGCCGTTTAAATCTTTGAATTTAATTACACCCGGTTTTGGTGTTAATGAAGTAACGCTTGAGTTATTCGGAACACCGGGTTTTAAAGTATAAACACCGCCTGCATAATTAAAATCTTCTATTTTATAAAATCCATCTGCCACTAACCCGTACATTTTACCAACTGCCTGACCAACGGCAACCTGGTAATCTGCGGGCACATTTGTTCCTGCCCAGCCCGAATTAATTAAGAAAGATTTTTGGTAATCGCCCAAACTCTCAACTTTGTTTTTGTTAAAGGAGATGTTAAAGTTTGTAGACCATGAGAAATTTTTGGTTTGCACCGGCGTTCCATTAATTTGCAACTCTATCCCTTTGTTGCTTGTAGAGCCGATGTTTTGTAGTTGAAAGGCATATCCGCTGGTAGACGGAAAAGGATTGTTAACCAAAAGGCCTTTCGTTTTATTGCTGTAAACATCAAATGAGAATTGCAACCTGTTGTTTAAGAAACCTGCATCCAACCCGATATTTCTTGAAATTGTAGTTTCCCATTTCAAATTAGGATTGGCTAATTCTGTAGCGACTAAAGCCGTTACTAAAGTATTGTTTATATCGTAAAAAGCATTTGGTTTAAACTGCGTTGTATATAAGAAATCAGAAATTCGATTATTACCTGCTTCACCATAACTTACCCTCAATTTTAAATCATTTAAGCGGATTGAAGTTTTAAGTTTCTCCATAAACTTTTCGTCAGAAATTCTCCATGCAACAGAACCCGAAGGAAAATAACCCCATTTATTACCTTCAGCGAACTTCGATGATCCGTCGGCACGCATGGTTAAGGTTACTAAATATTTTTTGTCAAATGAATAATTAAACCTGCTGAAAACCGAAAACAACCTGGCGGTTAAATCACTCGATGTTGCCGCACCAGCAGGCGTTGTACCTAAAGCCATGTTTGCTAAGGCACGTTCTGCCGTAATCCCGATGGGAAATAATCTGTTTTCGGTATAGTAAGCCTGTATTTTATCTTGATAAAGCTCTTGACCAATCAATGCATCGAAACTGTGGTGTTTACTGAATTCGGTTTTTGAGCCTGAGTTGGTATACGAAATAACATTGGAGTTGTTAATCGTTTGGCGGTTACTCGTACCAATCGAAGCAATTGGTTGAGAAGAACCAACCAATCGAGATTCATTGGTAATAATATCGTTAAAAATGTTCGTTCTGTTGTTGTTGAAATCTACGCCTAAAGTACTTTTAAACGAAATGCCTTTATAAATAATGTAATTAAAGTAACCATTAAAGTTGGTCACATTTGTAAACACCTTCTTGTATTCGGCATCATTTAATAGTAGCGGGTTTACGAGCGATAAACTGTTCCCGTTTGTTTCGCTTGCGTAATCCGGATCGTAGGCGTAAACATCCTGTCCTTTAACTAATAACGGGCGGTATTTAACCGCTTGGCGGAGTCTATTTAACGATGAAGAGCCCTCGCTGCTTGTTCCGGCACCATTAACAACCGTGTTATTATATCGAACGTTAAATCCTACTTTTAGTTTATTGTTAAATTTATGATCAAACTTAAAGTTGATCAGCTTTCTATCAAAATCAGAGGCAAGCATTACACCGTCTTCTGTATTTGACGTTACGCTTAAATTAAATGTAGATTTTGCATCGCCACCGGTAACACTTACATTATGTGTTTGCATTAGCGCGTTGCGACCGAATAATTCTTCTTGCCAATCTACAAAAGGAACATTTCTGAAACTCTCCAAATCATTAAAAGTTCCGTAATAACCGGCATATAAACTTTCGGCTGTTGCGTTGCCACGACTTGCTTCGTATTGATATTTAACAAAATCGTATGGATTCATCACTTCCAGTTTATTTGCGAGCTGTCTGAAACCAACCAAACCATTATAATTAATCGTAGTTTTCATTTCACGGCCACCTTTTGTGGTAATCAAGACAACACCATTTGCGCCGCGTGAACCATAAATTGCCGTAGCCGATGCGTCTTTTAAAACATCAATGCTTTCAATATCTTGAGGGGACAAAACCGACAATGCATTTTCTACCTGAACACCATCTACAACATAAAGTGGTGTATTGTCTTGAGTAATGGAGCCACCGCCGCGGACTCTGATTTGAGCACTGGCATTCGGAGTTCCTTCCGAAACTGTAATTTGAACACCCGCCAATCTGCCTGAAATAGCTTCGGCTAAGGAATTATTCGGAATGTCTTTTAGTTGTTTGGCACCGACTGATGAAACAGAACCGGTTAAATCTCTACGATTCACAGTTGCATAACCAATTGCAACAACCTCATCTAAATCTGTGGAATTCGATTCTAAAGCAACTTTCAAATTTGTTTGGCTGCCGATTGTAATTTCCTTTGATTTAAAACCTACATAGTTAAAAACTAAAACAGTTCCCGGCGAAACGGATATAGAAAACCTGCCATTATTATCCGTTTGTGTACCTGTTTTTGTTCCCTTGACTAAAACACTTACCCCCGGAATTGTTTCGCCACCCTGTTCGGATACAACACCGCTAATCTGCTTGTTCTGCGCATTGGCTATCCCGAAATAAAAAGTAAAAATAGTTAGAAAGAGTAAAATTCTGCTCATAGCATCTGGAATTTGGTTTTTGAATCATACAATTGCTTGCATGTAGAATATTATTCTTAGTTAAAGAGCATATTCAATGTTAATATTTGGTTGTATTGCTGTAACAATTTTACAAACTAAAAACGGCTTGAAACTGCTTTTAACTAAAAATCTGTGCAATCGTTCCCAAAAACGTACTTTAGACGTTTATTTAAAATAGGCTTTAAATAGCCCTGAAGAGATATTTTTTGTAACTTAGGTGCAAGTTCATGAAATGAGATTTGAAACATCAACAATAAAAGATATTGCTAAAGCCTTAGGACTTTCTACTTCTACGGTATCAAGGGCTTTAAGAGACCGTTATGAAATTAGTGATGAAACTAAAAAGATTGTTTTAGCTTATGCAGAGAAGGTAAATTATCGGGCAAACCCCATTGCCCGGAGTTTAAAAGAAAGAAGAAGTTATTCCATTGGGATTATTGTAAGTGAAATCGCCAATAACTTTTTTTCACAGGTAATAAACGGTATCGAATCTATCGCTTATGCAAAAGATTACCATGTTATTATTTCGCAAAGTCACGAATCTCACAAGCAGGAAAAACTGAATGTCGAACACCTTGCATCACGATCCATTGATGGCTTGTTAATTGCACTTTCGTCAGAAACACAAGATATTGATTACCTGAGAGATTTGTATGCAAAGGGTTTGCCGATTGTTTTTTTCGATCGTGTACCCGATAACTTTGAAACTCATAAGGTTATTGCCAATAACTTTAAAGGCTCTTTTGATGCTACAGAACACTTAATTCTATCAGGCAAAAGGGTAATTGCACACCTTACAAATTCAGAAACACTATCGAACACCAAAGAAAGGTTAGAAGGTTATAAAGCCGCTCTTGCAAAATACCATATCGAGTTTAAACCCGAGCTTGTAAAATTTTGCCAACATGGCGGCATGCACAGTGCAGAACTGGAACAAGCCGTTAAAGAGCTTCTACCCTTAAAACCCGATGGTATTTTTATATCGAGCGATAGGCTTACAACCGGCTGTATTATGGCGTTGAAGAAGACGAATCCTGAGGTGGCACATAAAATTGCAATTGCAGGTTTTACCAACTCAAATCTGGTTGAATTATTTAGCCCTTCGTTAACCTCGGTAAAACAACCTGCTTTTGAAATAGGCCAGGTTGCTACAGAACTTCTCATTTCGATGATTGAAGCAAAGAGACCTGTTACCGAATTCGAAACCAGAGTTTTAGACACAGAATTGGTAAGAATGCAAAAAGTATTGGGCAATCGATTTTTGTAGCCCATAACGAAGAGCGGGCTTTAACATATTCGGTTTAACAATATCCTGCTTTTAATTACCTTTGCAACATGGTAGAAATCGTATTAAAAAAGGGCAAAGAAAAAGCGGCATTACAAAGACATCCATGGGTATTTTCAGGTGCTTTAGAAAAAGTAAAGGGAAAACCCGAAGATGGTGATGTTGTAAAAGTATTTGCTTTTGATAAGGAATTTCTTGCCTACGGCTATTTTAACGGCAATTCTCGTGTTGCAGTTCGCCTTCTGGAATGGGATGAAACACAAACGATTAATGCGGCGTGGTATCAAAATCGTTTAAAACAGGCGATTGCTTCCAGGCAATTTATTCTATCAGAAGAAACAAATACCTGCCGTTTAGTTTTCTCAGAAGCTGATTTTTTACCAGGCTTAATCGTTGATAAATATGCAAATTTCTTGTCACTTCAAATCCTTAGCTCTGGTATTGAGAAAGTAAAAACTGAAATTGTGGAAATTCTCAAAAAAGAATTAAATCCGACAGGTATTTTTGATAAAAGCGATGCAACAGCTCGAGGCCATGAAGGTTTGCCAATTGAAAACGGTTTACTTTGGGGCGAGAACCCGCCTGAGTTTTTAGAAGTTAAAGAAAACGGGATTGCCTATAATATCAATATTGCCGAAGGTCAAAAATCGGGCTTCTATTGCGATCAACGCGATAACAGGAAGATTTTAGCAAGTTACACAAAAGATAAGAAGGTTTTGGATTGCTTTAGCTACAGCGGTGGGTTTAGCTTAAACAGTTTAGCAAATGGGGCTACAAGCATTACAAGTGTAGACAGCTCTGCACTTGCCCTGGAAACTTTGAGGCAAAATGTGGAACTTAATAAATTTGATGTTGACAAGGTAACTGCGATACAATCTGATGTGAACAAACAACTCAGAGCATTTAAAGAATCCGGAGAACTATTTGATGTTATTGTGCTTGACCCGCCAAAGTATGCACCATCGCGTTCTGCTTTAGACAGAGCGGCCAGAGCCTATAAAGACTTAAACAGATTAGGTATGTTACTGCTGGAGAAAGGCGGTTTGCTTGCAACTTTTTCTTGTTCGGGTGCTGTTGATATCGAAACATTTAAGCAAATTATAGCTTGGGCGGCACTTGATGCAGGCAGAGAAGTTCAAATTATCAAACAATTTTGCCAACCTGAAGATCATCCGGTACGGATTTCTTTTTCGGAAGGTGAATATTTAAAAGGTTTGTTATTGAGGGTTTTGTAAAGGATTGATTGAAATAATCGTCTGCTCGAAAAAATTTTTCCTCATTGCGAGGAACGACGCAACGCCAAAGCAATTGTTATAGATTTATAGTAGTAAGATTGCTTTGTGCCTCGCAATGGCACTTTCGGACTGACTATCTTCTACACATCAACGGAACTCTCCGGCATTTTACGGTATTCGCCTTTCCAAGCATAAAAACCAAAAATCATTAAACCGATACTAATCGGCAGGAAAATAAAAAGTATAATACCCCATTGTAAAATGGTATTTGTTCTTTCAATGTCAGTATGGGTTAGTCCAACTTTTTCTATTGCCTGCATGAATAAGAAAATCATCGCAACGGGCCCTAAAGCCATCCAAACTAATCCTAAAAATTTCTTAATTAAGTTCATAGCTAATCATTAATATTTTCGTCTCTTTTATTTGAAAGATAAACCGCTCCGATTACTAAACTCAAAGTAGCGATACCAATAGGATACCATAGTCCTGAAAGCGGTGTAGAGCCGGAAAAACTGGCTATTAAAGTTGCAATAAAAGGTACAAGGCCACCAAAAACACCGTTACCGATATGATAGGGAAGAGACATTGATGTATATCGAATTTTTGTTGGAAATAGTTCAACTAGGAATGCGGCAATCGGTCCATACACCATAGTTACCAGCAGTATTTGAAAGAAAATTAATCCTATAAATTTCCAAAAAATCGGCGCCGGTAAAACTTTATCTTTTATAACAGTTTCTGCATGCAAAATTCCCTTTTCAACGGAGATTGTATCTGTTACTATCTTAGTATAAGCGGATCCGTTTTTGAAGTTAAACCTCGTTTCCAACGTTCTCAAACTATCACTGTTATTGGGTAAAATCTTTACAACCGGGGTTCCGGCTATCGAAGACGATAATTCATTTTTACCAAATGCTGCTTCAGTTGTATCGTTTAAGAAAGTCTGATAAATCGGTCTGTAAAAAATGATGCCTAAAAGCATACCCGAGAGCATAATCCATTTCCTTCCTACCCGATCGCTCCAGGCGCCGAACACAACGAAGAAGGGCGTTGCAAATGCAATACCCCAAAGTAAAATATACCGCGAGTCGTTAAAATCAAGTTTACAGGTATTTTCTAAAAATGACTGCGCATAAAACTGGCCTGTATACCAAATAACACCTTGACCCATAGTTGCTCCAAACAGTGCCAATAAAACCATTTTAAAGTTTGCTTTATTATTGAAGCTTTCCTTTAATGGATTTTTCGACACCTTCCCTTCAGATTTCAGCTTCGTAAACATCGGCGATTCATGCATCTTCATTCGGATGTATATGGAAACCCCAACCAAAACAATTGAAAGTAAAAACGGAATTCGCCAACCCCAATCGCCAAAGGTGTCGGCTCCTAAAATGTTTTTCGTGATTACGATTATACCGAGCGACAGAAATAATCCGAGTGTAGCAGTTGTTTGAATCCAACTGGTAAAAAATCCCCGGCGGTTTTTTGGCGCATGTTCCGCTACATAAGTTGCCGCACCGCCGTATTCGCCTCCTAAAGCCAGGCCCTGAACCAGGCGTAAAATTAAAACCAAAATTGGAGCGGCATATCCTATGGTTTTATAAGATGGAATAAGGCCAATTAAAAACGTAGACCCGCCCATCAAAATGAGCGTTAAAAGGAATGTATATTTTCTGCCGATTAAATCGCCCAGTCTGCCAAACACCAATGCACCGAATGGCCTTACGATAAAGCCTGCAGCAAAAATGGCCAGTGTATTTATCAGCGCTGAAGCGCCTGCATCTTCAGGAAATAACTGGTGACCAATAATAACCGCCAGGCTGCCGAAAATGTAAAAATCATACCATTCTATCAGCGTACCTAAAGATGAAGCACCTATTACTTTAAAAATATTGTTTTTTGGAAGTGTTTCGCTCATAACAACATACCTATTTGGTTTTTCGAATATAACTGATTTGCAATGCATTCAAAACGAATTAAAGCAACTGCAATTAAAAATGTTACAAGAAATAGGCCGTCTATCAGCATATTATCCGAAAATACGTTTGAAACACGATGCGCTATTTTTGGCTATAAACGCGGCGAAATACTAAACAAATTGCCTTTAAAAACATGAGGTTTGCCTTGGCTTGCAATTAAGTTGATTAAAATTTAAGGAGATTAAAACATTTTCTAATTGAAATTGTAATTTCATCTTCAAAAGAAAAAACATGCTCCTGATACAGAATATACGATTAAGCAGAATTTTAAGAAACACATGGAAAGTAGATTTGATTATGATTGCCTCCTGCACGGCTGCATATTTGGTTCGCGAATATTTAATTGCACATCACTTTGAAATTCCTACAATTATACCAACCGTTTTAGGTACGGCCATTGCTTTTTTTATCGGTTTTAATAATAACCAGGCTTACGACAGATGGTGGGAAGCCCGTAAAATTTGGGGGGCATTGGTTAACGATTCAAGATCTTTTGCCAGGGCACTGCTAAATTATGTTGACAACGATGATGAAACGGTTAAAAGAATGATTTGCAGACATATAGCCTTTCTGTACGCCTTAAAAGCAAATTTGCGTGGTGCTGTAGATGAAATTTACATCAAATACCTACCTGAAGATGATTTAAAGGAAATTGCGAAGCATAATAATGTTCATAATGCAATTTTGAATATTCAATCGAGAGATTTGCAAAAACTCTCTAAAGAAAATGCAATTGACGGTTTCAGGTTCATGGAAATAAACGAAATGCTTACACGTTTCTCTGACTCTATGGGCATGAGTGAACGTATTAAAAACACCATATTTCCAACAACATATAGTTATTTAACTAAAGTGTTTATCTGGCTTTTCGTTGTCACATTTACATTGGTAATAAGCCAATCTGCAGGAATCGCATCTATATTTCTTGGCTGGCTGATTGGTTTTGTATTCGTATCTACCCAGATAAACGGTATGAGCTTGGTTAACCCTTTCGAAAACAATTCGGCAGGTGTTCCCTTAAATCAGATTACCAGAACCATTGAGATTAATTTATTGCAAATGCTTGGCGAGAACGAAATTCCAGAGCCCGTAAAACCAATAAATGAAGAATATATTCTTTAATTATTCTCTGGAGAGTTTCTTAGTTTCAGCGGCTTTTTGCTATTCTTTTTCATTTTAAGATTTAGCATCTCTACCAATACCGAAAATGCCATTGCAAAATAAACATAACCTTTAGGTATATGCTGATCCAAACCTTCGGCTAGAAGGGATACGCCAATTAGCAATAAAAACGATAACGCAAGCATTTTAACTGTAGGATGATTGTTAACAAAACCGCTAATTGCGCCTGCAGAAAACATCATAATAATGACAGCGATAACAACAGCTGCAATCATAATTTCGATATGCTCAGCCATACCAACTGCTGTAATTACAGAGTCTAAAGAAAATACAATATCAAGAACTAAAATTTGAACGATTGTTGCCCAAAAAGAGTGTGGCTTTGCTTTTCCGTCCTCATCCTCTTCACCCTCCAATTTGTTGTGTATTTCGTGTGTACTTTTATAAATAAGGAATAAACCACCTATAATTAAAATTAAATCGCGACCCGATATTGCAAGTTTCTCATACCAATCGCCGCTGGTTACGCCTACCCAACTTCCAATGTTAAATAACGGAGAAGTGAGTGTCATAATCCAGGTTAGTGAAAGCAACAGCAGCACTCTGGTAATCATAGCCAAACCCAAGCCTAATTGCCTTGCTTTTTTTTGCTGATTTACAGGAAGCTTTCCGGATAGTATGGAAATGAAAACAATATTATCTATGCCTAAAACAATTTCAAGGATGGTTAGCGTTAATAGTGAAATCCAGGCTTCGGGCGTACTTAAAAAATCCATATGTCAATTTATCTGATAAGACGAAGATATAAAAAAGGTAACTCAATTATGGAACAGATTTTATTTGCTTTGGTTTGAAATACATTATCTGTGCGAGATTTCGCTGATTAGCCTTCGCTCAAAATCAACCGTGTTTTTTTTAACAGATGCAATTTCATCACTAAAAGAAATCGAACTTACGGCTTTAATTATCTTCCCTTCTTTGCTCACTAAAATGTTTGACGGAAAGCCGTGATTGATATTCAACTTCCTGATTTCGTCTTTTGTTAAACAGATTATTTCGTATTTATAACCCGCTTTCTTCTGAAATTGAGCGGCCTTTTTACGCTCATCATATGTTATGGCAATAAAACGAACATCCTTTTTTTTGTATTTAACTACAAACTTATTAAGCTCGGGAATTTCCTTTACACATGGCGGACACGCTTCGAACCAAAAATTTATCAGCACAATTTGATTTTTTAAATTTTGTTTCGAAAATCGCTTCCCCGTTATGGTTAAGCCTTTAAAATCAGGTAAATCTTTGCCAATTAAATCTTCAAAAAAAGTTTCTTGAGTAGCCCATTTTACAGGTGATGTCTGGGCTTTGGTAAAACCGGTAATAAGAACTAAAATGACTGATAAGAGGGCTTTCATCATGCCTAAATATAAAAAAGTCTTACCAGTTTTGGCAAGACTTAAATCTCTTTGTGAATAATATTATTTAAATGTTACCGCTCCGTATTCTGTTTTTATAGTAACATTTGCCGCACCGCCACCACCAATTTTGCCTGTGTATTTTTTATCTTCATCATCATCACTTAGCAATCTAGCAGCAACGTTTGAGCCGTATTTAAAACCTGCATACGAAGTTGAAACATTTAAGTTAGCGTTATAATTTGCACTAAAACCCAAATTTACACTCGCATACTCTCCGGTGAAACCGAAGTTTTTACAAGCTGGGGTAATTTCGCTAACGGAAAGCCTGTTGTAATCCATGTCAATTTGTGCATCGCCGTTCAAATTACCTAACGATACATTTGTATACTCTGCCTTAAGGGAAAGCTTGCCTACATTTGCCAGTATTAAACTGCCGTAACTTTGCTTAATTACCGTATTCCCCTTTATGCTGTTGATGTTTACTTTAGCATATTCACTGCTCAACAATAAGTTGCCTGCAATAGAACCTACAGTCAACCCGCCGCCATACTGAATTTTAATATTGGCCGATTTAGAAATTGTGTTTATACTAACGGGAACGTATTCTGCATCTACCTGTATAGTACCGACAGAACCAATGCTTACGCCACCGCCATACTCATGCTTAATAACGGCACTATTTAAGTTCTGAATACTCATTTTACCATATTCTACATTGATGTAGTTATTTGCGTTACTTAAGCTACCTGCAGTTAAATTTCCGTATTGTACTTTTAATGATGTCGGGCCAGAGAAATCGCCGATATCTATACTGCCATATTCTTGTTGCGCATTTAAGGCATTTACTGCCGGCATGTAAACAACATAATTAACTTTAATTTCTCTTCTCCATGTGGTAACGCCATTTTTAAGCTTCCTGCCGAAATTACCATTCCTGTCATTTATATTGGTTTTAACGGAAACCTGATCTCCGGCTTTGCTGGCATCAATACTTACCTCGTCAATCAATTTCTGAACATCGTTATCCGAGTTGCTGTATGCCTTAATTTCGATATCGACCTTAACCTCCTTTCTATCCCAGGTTTTAATTACAATAGAACCATACTGATTGTTTAAGGCGATTTTATCTCCGTTATCTACACTAAATGTTTTGCTAAAGTTTTTTGAACGCTCTGCATCTCCGCCAGCCTCACTAACAGTTCCGCTACTAATGGAGAAACTATTTTTTTTATCGGTTGTGGTGTTAACCGCATAAATTTCTGATGGGCCGCTAACCGCAGGAGACTGCTGTGCATTTGTTTTTACGGCAATTAGAGCCAAAAAGGCCAAAAATAATTTTATCGTTTTCATGTGTTGTTAATTGTTAAACATTCAGCAACCTAGAGCCTGCCGACCGGCTTCAGGTGTAAATGTGGTGAGCGCATGTTTGTTTTTGTATTCTTATATCCGGTTAACTTTTTTATAATCATCAACCTGGTTTATAATCAGTAATTGTTGTTTTAAAAGATTCAATTGAATTTCTCTGTTTTTTACCATTGCTTTTACTACGAAAACCTGATTAGGCGTAGTGGGCAATTCGGCTTTTAACCTTTCGTAGTCATCATCAAGCTTTTTTAAATCATCGGTAAACTTTTTATACAAATCAGGATTAGCTGATGCAAAAATCGCAAGGCTGTCTCTTTTTTCTGTAATCAGGCTTGCAAACTGAATTTCTTTTTTTGCCGCAGCAGCATTAACGTCTGCGATTTCTAAATCGTGATTTCTCGATCTTCCGGCGTAAAGCCAAACTATACCGAAAAAAACTACAATAGCCGCCGCTGCACTCATCCATAAATACAGCCTTATCGGCTTTTTTTGATTCTTTTTTTCTAAAGTTTGTCTGGTGTTCAACTCCAGGTCAATTTTTGACCAAAGCCCCGCCGATGGCTCAAAAACATCGAAATCTTTCCGATTTTCTTTAACAAAGGTTTCTAATCTATTATTCATCTCTCATCCCTTTCTGTTCTAAAATACTTTTTAACTTCTTTTTTGCACGCATGTATTGTGTGCGACTTGTATTTTCACTAATTTTTAAAATATGTGCTATCTCTTCGTGGTCGTATCCCTCCAGAAGATATAAACTCAAAACAACGCGATAACCATCGGGCAATTCAGTAATGGCCATTCTAATTTCATCGGCCTGCAACTGTACTTCATACTCATCTGCACTAACTTCATCAGGCACTTCCGAAACTTCATCTGTACTTACAAACTCAAATTTTCGCTTGCGGAGGTAATTAATAGATTTGTTTATTACAATCTGTTTCAACCATAATCCGAAAGTGGTTTCCTGCCTGAAATCGACAATTCTCGTAAAAGCATCTAAAAATGCTTCCTGCAAAACATCTTCAGCCTCTTCCTCGTAATTTAGAATTCGCAAAGCAACATTATACATCGCTTTAGCATACAGTTTATACAATTCAAACTGTGCTGCCCTGCTGCCACGCATGCATTCTTTTACAAGTTCCAGGTTTTTATCTACGTAGACGGCTTCCAAAATTTTGAATATTCTGATTATAAGACATAAGGGATTTTTAAACGTTGCATCAAGGTAGAAAAAAAGTTTATAAACTGATCAATTATAGTGAGTTCACACACTTTTAAGCAACTTCAAAGCTTAACAAAATGAAAAAGCCGTCGGCTAATTTACCGACGGCAGTTATATGGATTAGACCCGTTAAAAGATATTAATTCTTCATTCTTCCCTGTTCAGACTCTGTACCGGTAGCACGACGACGGGCAGGTTTTATTTCATTTTTACCAAATCGATAAGTAAAACTTATTCTTGCGATCTGACTTTCATTTTTCTGATGAACATCATATTTTAATCCCGGATAACCGCTTGATAAATCATTTTTATAGGTATTAAAAATATCAGACAGCGCAAGTTTTAAGTTCGCTTTTTTATTCATTAATGATTTGCTTAAGCCTGCATCAATAGAATAACGAGATTTAATACTTAGCGTTCCGTAATCAAGTGGCGATTCGTAGCTGCCATTAAGCTCTGCTGTTAAACCGCTAGCAATTGTAAAGCTCTGTTGAGATTTGAACTGGAAAGAAGTTTTGCCCGTTTTTAGTGCTGTTCCAGCTAAATCAGGTGCTTCAAAACTTAAGTAAAACACATTTAAGTTATTGTTCATCGACCACCATTTAGCAACCTTAACAGGAACATTTAAGTTGGCATTATAACTTATATTTTTAGCTAAGTTTTCATTGGTTTGGTACAGGGCTTTCTGTGCCGCATCGGGCAATAATACCTCTGTAATTACGTCGGTAGTTCTGCTGTAGCCAACCGAAAGCATATATTTCTGCATAAAAGTATAACTCAATTCGAAGTTATTAGTGTATTGAGGCTTTAAAAAAGGGTTTCCTTTGTTGTATGTATACTGATCTAAATAATAAATAAAGGGATTCAAAGCATCATAACTTGGGCGGTCAATTCTGCGACTGTATGAAAACCCCAGTTGATTGTTTTTCGAGAGCGTTTGTTGAACAAACAACGTTGGAAAAAAATCCCAATAGCTCCGTTCTACTACAGTGTTTGTGGTAACCAGGTTCCCTTTCGAATTGGTTTGTTCTACCCTTAAACCTAACTGGATGCTTGTATTTTTAAATTGCTTATTGATGTTGGTATATGCTGCATTCACATTTTCATCATAAATAAACTGATTGCTCCGGCGAACATCATTTTGCCAGTTATTATTAACTAACTCTTCCGCTTGTAAATCGTTATTGGTTTTAACCCAGCTACTTTTTACGCCTGCTTCCAATTTAACGGTTTTACTTAAGCCAACATTGTAATCAATTTTAAATGCTTTAATATCTATTTTCGACGGTGTATTATTTCTTGTATAACTAATCGGACGAATTCTGCTTCCGTTAGCGTAGAGATAATCATTTTCATAATCAGAACCATCATTTCCGTCATACTTTGAGTAATCTAAATCAACTGAAAGTTCAGAACCTGCCGTATCCAAAACCGACTTATAATTTAAATTATAGGCCATGTTATTATATTTATTAGTTTGCAGGCTGTTGGATACCAACGATGAATCTACCTTTTGAAAGGACGGCCCAATAAATGTGTTGTTCATGGACGCTTCGGTTCCTTTATTAAAATACCCGTTTACCAATAAACCAATTGTATTTTTTTTATCGATGAAATAATCTAAGCCTGCTTTAAAGTTGTTGTTTTGTTGTTTCCTTCTGCTCGAGCCTGCTTGCATAAAATAAGTATCAGGCGTGCCGTTAGAAATCCTGTCGATGGTTATGGTATTTACACGCTCCGTATTTCCGTAATTATAATTGCCAAACAGATTCAATTTTTGGGTTCTGTGATTTAAGTTTAAGCCCGCATTTCCTCTGAAATTTTTACCATAACCTGCAGTTGCATTTAAGCTTCCGTTTGTACCGCCACTTTTACTTTTTTTAGTTTTAATGTTGATAATTCCCGAGTTACCCGAAGCATCATATTTTGATGAAGGGTTTGTAATCAATTCGATTGTTTCAATTTCGGAGCTTTGCATGTTTCGAAGTAAGTTGGCCACGTCTGCACTGCTCATATATGTTTGCTTTCCATCAAGTTGAATGAGTACACCTTGCTTTCCTTGCATCGAAATATTGTCGTTTTGATCAACAGAAACCCCGGGTGCCTTTTGCAAAACTTCGAGCGCATTAGAACCAGTCATAACAGCACTGCCCGAAACGTTCATTACAACTTTATCCATCTTCCTTTCAATTAAAGGTTTGGTTATTGCAATGCTCACTTCCTTTAAAGTTTGACTTGATGAAATTAATTGTGAGGAGCCAAAATCTATTTTTGAATTGGCATCTGAAAGGGATATTACCTTACTTTTAATGGTTTTATAACCCATATTGCTGGCTTTATAAAAGTAACCACCTGGGGCAGAAACCGTGAAACCAAAAACGCCGTTCTGATCAGTAAACCCTGTTTTAACAATACTCGAATCCGCGGCTTTTAAAAGTACAACTGTTACATAATCTGCCGGCTTTTTATTTTCGTCGAGAATGATACCCGTTACATTTGCCTTTGTTGGTGTTTGCGCAAAAATGCTTGCTGAGGAGAATACGGCTGTAATAATCAGTGCTATTTTGTAAAAATTTGTCATTGTTTTAGGTTTAATTTTCTAAAAATTTTGGCAAAACGATTTCCATAACACATAGAATGCATTTCAATCAAATTGCTGTCTGTTTAAAGCTTAGTTTCGGGGAACGAACGGTTCCCGATGTTTAGTTATAAGTAAGACGACCGTTTTTTAAAAAGGTTACAGGTTTTTTTTGAGGAGGGGATTTTTTCATAAAAAAAAGCCACAGATGAACTGTGGCTTAGCTATTTATAATTGAAATAATTTTTATTTCACCCCTAAAACATCAACGCCTTGCTCGAAAACAATGTCAACAGGTATGTTTTTTCTTGTCAGTCGGTCCAAATCCAATTGTAATTCAGCAGGAATAATTGCCATTGTCTTTTGTGCTTTTTCAACTGCAGCTTTATCTCCGTTACCTTGTAAAGTAATAATGAAAGCACTTAAATCATTCATTGCTGTCGCAAATTTATCGAAGTTAACTTTATAGGTTCGTTTTGGAGTCCGTTCAAATGCACCCTTTTCTTTAAAGTAATTAAAGCACTGCATATTTGCCTTTCCATGTGCTTCTGATACACCAAAACGTACAGATCGTAAAATACCAGCCATAAATGTTGTATAGTACTCTTTAATATCGCCTTGCAGTTCGCCTTTTTTAAGCAAACCCGTAACCATATACAAACCCAAAACGTCTGCTTTACCCTCTTCAAGCCAGCTGTATTGTTCTTTTAAAGCTGCACGAACAAATCCTTTCCCTGTAACCGTTTTCTTTATGCCTAACCCATGGGCAACTTCATGGAACATCACATTTGCGAAAAACGCATCGAACTTAATGTATTTCTGCTGTTCAGAATCAATAAGTTCTTTAGAAATCGGAACCAATATTTTATCGAATTTAGCCTGCATGGCATTCTTTAATTGAGACCGTCTGGTACCTTTTTCCTGCTGAATTTTTTCATCATTAGGCAAGTTTACGGCAATCGTTTTCGAACCCGCATTACAATCGCCAGCATAATAAACAACGTCATATGCATTTAATTCAGA
>Ga0308164_10001540_pt1 | contig 26580 bp, 24 predicted proteins | sample PhyTR2_FD_201031 | JGI IMG/M metagenome (GOLD analysis project Ga0308164, IMG submission 201031) | Phyllosphere microbial communities from UC Gill Tract Community Farm, Albany, California, United States - DLSLT.R2 | ecosystem: Host-associated > Plants > Phyllosphere > Unclassified | place: USA... | reverse complement strand
AGTAGAGGGCGTTACGTTTTCAACAGGTGCTGTCGTGATAAAAGGTTTTGATGTTAATGGACGTTTACAGGTCATGAGGGAAAATATCAAACAGCCTTTTAACAGCTCTAATTCTTAAAAAAGTAATACTGTATTCAACCATTAAATTTTAGCTGCGATATACAAATCTACATTTATCAAGTCAATAAAGAAGGGAGTAATTCACAACTTATCTTCTTGTGAACTATCCCCTTTAACTTTATCCAAAATTAGCAGACTGTTCGCACACAACTTACAACATCCTCCTGCAAATTCTTTGTAACACCTTCTAATGATGATAGTCTATATCATTAACCTTTATACAATAAACCAAGTGATAGTGTATCTCATTTCTACTTCTAAGATTATTAGCTCATTGTAAATACTCTTTTACTTTCTTGATTTTCTGCTGATTATCCAAGCGAGTGAACATATTATAATGCCTGGAAGAACTGCGTAAATTGGTAGCCAGACGAAAAGTAAGCCGCTCGTAGATGATTTTGAAGCGAGATTATTGATGTCAAAATTCCACATAATTTGTGCTGTTAGTGGAAATACCAACAATATCAATACGGCCAAAATATAACAGATAAAAGCTGCTGTATTAGAACGATTTATTTTCTTAAAAACTGTCAGTTGAAAAACGCAAAAAACAGCGATCGGTAGCAATTGATATAAGGCAAAATAATTAAACCCCAAGACCATAAAAGCCACAACGGCGCATGCTAGACATAGGATAAGTGCGGTGATATTCGTCATTATCAAATATAATTATTTATTTCATGATGTAATATTCAATAAATCTTAAATTCAAGCTATCCGTGAAACCCTTTAAAGATCTTGATCAATTACTTATTGTTAATTGTAAAAGATTCTACAACTTTACAGTAAAGGTAAAAGTTTTTGTTCTGCAAATTTTTCCAAACTTGTGGGCGTACAAACTTCCGGCGTACGCGGGGTTGCATAGGCGCCATCTGGATCGCCCAGAGCATTGTGCAAATCAACTAATTCCTGTAATACTTTGTCTGTAATTTCCAAGGTCTTCAGTTGAGCTTTTAATTTATCAAAAGACTGCTGTACATACTCTATAGGTTTATTGGTTAAAGCTGTTAGTCGCTTAGCCACATCTTTTAATGTAATATTTTCAGGACCCATCAGATTCAGTTTCCAATGACCAGCCCAGGTTTCATCCAACAAGTAACGAGCTGCTGCATCACCGATATCATCTGTACTGATAAAAGGAATGTCGTGATTACCGTCGAAGGGGAAGCTGAATTTTCCATTTTCCCTGATGCTTTGTGCCTGTTGCACAAAATTTTCCATAAAGTATCCGGGCCTTAATGCCAGTACATTGCTGTTTAGATGATCAAAAGCTATTTCCATAGCCCCACAGTAGCTCACAGTTCCAAGGTTTGGAGCCGCCGACGCCCCAAGAGATGAGATCAGAACTACTCTTTTAATTTTGTTTTCAGTCACGGCGGCAATACCAGCATTTGTAACTTGCTGGTACCATTCTTCCAAACTGCTTGTGCCCAGAACCGGTGGAACAAGCAGGAATAATGCATCGACACCTTTTGTGGCTGCAATCATCTGCTCACTGCTGCTGATATCTGCAACTGTCGGAGTTGAATTGCTGACATTTAGATGATTCAACCTTTCAAGATTTTGACCAAGCAAAACCGTTTCTGCTCCTTTTAATGATATCTGCTGTGCTACTCTTCTACCTATATTTCCTGTTGCGGCGGTAACTGCTATTTTCTTCATACTGTTATTTTATGGGGTTATCTATGATGAGGTGAGCGTCTTCTTTTGCCATCAATGATTGCAGGACTGGGAGGACATTCCAATACTCCTTATAGAAACTGAACTTTCCATTTTCCAATTTAAAATTGACAACGTAATTTTGCTTATAAACTGCGCCTGTTTTTGCCACTGTAGTTTCACCTTGAAACTCACCCCAATACCAATCTGCTTCCTGTAAGGCGCTCACTTTAATACCGGTGAATAAGATATCGGGCATTTGTCCCAACATATTATTAAGGTGTTTGCGATAATCATCTCTCGTGAGTTGATGAGGGAGACCGAGTTCTTTTGCGTATGGATACTCAATTGTTGATTCTGACTTGAATAATTCTAATACCGTTTCTGTATCCTTATTGAATGCTTGCAGCAACTCGTTCAAAATTTTATAACCTTCTGTTTTTTCCATTGTAATTATCCTTTTATTAACAACAAAACTATCATCATTTCTATATATTTGCAAGAAGGCACCCTAAAGTGCTGTAAGCACTTAAAAGTTAGAAATGGACCTAATCAATACCAATCAGGCAAAAAAAGATGATAATTATTTTAAATTGCAGCAGGCATTGCATTTAAAATCCAACCTGGATGAAAGTTGTATCCTCAATCAGTCATTAACTTTGATTGCGAATAAATGGACTCTACTTGTTTTAATGGCATTGATGCAAGGAACCAAACGCAATAATGAACTGCAAAAACAGATCAATGGAATATCTCCCAAAATGCTCACCCAGACTCTAAAAACTCTAATTGGATACGGGATGGTAACACGAAAAGCATTTCCGATAGTTCCACCCAGAGTAGAATACCAATTGACTGAGTTTGGTAAAAGCACAGCAGATCCTCTAATGGCATTACTGAATTGGTCAGTTTGCTGGGAACCTCAACTGACAAAACTGTATAAAGAGAGCTGATAATTTTTTAAATCCCTCATTTTATAGATCTGCTGGTGCTTTGTGTCTCTAGAATTTATTGTCAAAATTGGTAAGTGTTAGGAAAACAGGAATGCTGTTGTCCAAATCAGAATCTTTTTTTTAATCCGTACAAAAGCGCTTTCTTTTTATCAATCATAGAAAACATTTTTTTTAATGATAAATATTGAATCAAAGAATAGAGCAGTTTTACAGTGAAGCTGCAAGATGCCGCGGTGAAACATATAATTTAGAAGTGATCAGATACAAGGTCTACAGAGTTAAGTATTGAATAAAAATAGATGTATATTTTTGAGAAGAGGATTTATATTTCTGATGCTAAATGTTTTAGATTGATTAACATTAATATCCATACTCTGTTATGGTTAAATTTTCTAAAGCCAACGTCCAATATTCAACAAAGTCAATGCCCATTTGAGTGTTGTAAAATGTTTCTATACATGTTCAGCACGTGGCTACTGGCATGAACTCTAGTTTCTTATTCATTTTGCCAAACAATTTTAGCTTTCATAGTGTTAAAAAAAACTGTGGTACAGTATTATCATCTTATTCGGTTTTGACTCATTCTTCGGCTCATATTTACCCCTGTAGATATGTAATTTAATAAACATTCTCTATCATTCATCTAAGCTCCTCGTTATCAAAATTAAAAACACCACTACCCTGTTCTTCAGGAGAGTTATTTTCAGATAGGTCAGTGGTCTTTCTGGTCCACGTCATACTGGAAAACAGACCGTCACGATATACCCAGGCATGTAACAATGCCGCGGAAAGATGTCCTAAGATCATGAGGAAAAATACCCAGGCCAATATTTTGTGCGCGTCATGCATCAACGCAAATAAAAATGGATTCTCAGGAAGTATTGGGGGCAGATTAACGCCGGGAGTTAGCTTTACCAGAAATCCTCCGGCAGACAGTTGTGCCCATCCTGTAAGAGGCAACGCCAGCATTAGGCCATACATAAGCCAATGGAGTCCAGCCGCCGCTTTTGCCTGAAAATTTGACATGCCGGCAGGCATTTTTGGCACTGAAAAACTTAGTCTGTTTATCAGACGGATGATGACCAATAATAGAATTGCTACCCCCAAGGGAATGTGGAGGTCTATCAGCCACGGTCTCCATCTTAGAGACGTCACCATTCCCAATCCAACAAATATCATTATAAGTATCATCGTTGCCATCAGCCAGTGCAGTATGCGCGCGGTCACATTGAAATGCATTGGTGGAGTTGAATTTATATTCTTATTTTCAGCCATCACTACTTATTTCTTTGGGTTCGTTTCTGAGGTTTTCCTACTGCATCAGTAGCCTTACCATAACCGATCTCGCGTACACGGTCGCTGTGGGAATGAGAATAAATACCGGCACGCGCGGCCAAAACTGGGTCATCTGAAAGCGTAATTCCTTTTGGCACAAGCGTAGGATCGAAGTTGACATCTCTGCATCCACCTTTCGTCTGGTCAAATACCTGTGATACTTCCAATGTGCCGGCGACGATCTGCCGGCGGTTTTCCGGCCAAACTTGAGAAGGATCATTGACAGGATCACCAGGTTCAGCTAAAGTCAGCACAAGATCCCAGTATAGCGGTTCTTTTTGAAGACGTTTTTTCAAATCCTCAAACAGGAAGTCGTGGCTTGCCTGTTTACGCTGGCTTACGCTCCACGAAGTGAATGCTGAGCGTGGACGCATGGACCAGCGTACCGCCTGCTTTTTGCCCTTGGCATCAATCAAAATGAACGCATTGATAACATTGTATTGTGCTCCTGCGAAACTGCGGGTCCAGGGTGCAGTAGCGTCCCATTGCATATATTTTTGAGCCTCTGGATATTTCTGTAAGAAAGCAGCTACCTTGGCTGAATCCGGCACACCGGTATTGGTGACAGGCTTGTAAGCTTCCACTTGTTCCAGAAAGCCTTCCGGAGTACGGGTAGCGAAAAATGGTTCGTTATTCAGCTTCATTCGCCATTGTTCGCCGTCGTCAGCAGTAAGCATCGCGGCCATACTAACTGTTCGGGTGGAATTATCAGGCGCGTAAGGATCGGGGCTTCCCAGTGAGAAACGACCTATAACAGGAACATTTTGCTGTGCAAAAACCCTTGCAACAGAATACGGCACTGCTTCACCGGAGGCACGGAAAGTTCCTTCAAAACAAATTCCTTTGCCGTGGGCACGACGGTACCCCGCCGGATATGTTGTGGGTGTATCCTGTAAGAATGTTTCAGTGATAATGCGACCGCCAATAAGTCCTGCTGTGTATGCGAAGGCTAAAACTAATATCCCGCAAATCAGAGCAATACCAATCACTATGAAGATTGTACGCTTTTCTTTTACGTAGGTAACTAAAGAATTTTTTTTCATATTTTCAAAAACTAAACGAAGTGAAAACTATGATTTCATTAGTGATTTGTAGTTTCCGTTTTCTATTACTTTACGGTGCAAATGTAAAGTAACTGAAAGACCAAAAAATTATACTTTCTGGCTAAAAAAGAGGACTTTACTGCTTGCTAAACTCTTTGGGAGTTAGACCGGTATGTTTTTTTGTGAAACGGGTGAGATAAGAAGGTTCTGCAAACCCCAGATCGTAAGCAATTTCTTTTACAGTTTTTTTGCCGAGATGCAGTTCTTTTCGGATTTCCAGGATGATGCGGTCCTGAATCAGATATTTTATCTTTTTATTGGTAATGCTTTCGCATATCTGATTGAGTTTTCTGGCACTGGTATTTAATTTTTTAACATAAAAAGCGGCACCTTTTTCTGTAATAAAATGCGTTTCTATAAGGCTCATCAGTTTACCGAAAACCGGATAGTCCAAATATTCTTTGACTGCTGGACTTTCATTGAAAATGGTTGAAACGTGAAATAAGGTGGAGAACATAAAGCTCTCCATCATTAATGCTCGATTATTATTTTCATATTCTTCTAAAAGTAAATCGACAAGATTTTTCATTATCCTGGCATTATTACCGTTAAAAGGTACCAACTGATTGATAAAAAAACCATTCAGATAATCTGAACCAATCTTTTGATTGATCCAAAAGAATACATCATTATGAATTAAAAATAAATATCCTTTTGTATCGGTAAGATCAATTTTAATATTCTGGTACGGGTAGATGACAATAGCCTGCGAACCAAATGCCTTAAAATCATTAAAGTCAATACTAAAAGTAGTATTTCCATCACTTTCAGTATTCCAAAGCAGGAGATGGAAATCAAACCGCTGATAATCCTTGAAAATACCGGCAGGCAATTCTTCCAACCTGAAAATTTCTATACAGGAAAATGGTGTCACGGGATGTTGTAAAATATGCGCCTCCAAACTATGGTAGATTTATCGTGGTCATTATTGATTAAATGTTTGCTTGATATTTTGGAAATTACGAATTATGTATCTTGATCTTTTGTGTAGAGAAATGTAAAATGAGAGTCTGGCAGTTAAACTATAAAAGTTTTTAGGGTAGTTTTTTACTAAGGATCAATTCAGAAATTTTGCGAGTATGGGATCTTTATCGGGCATATGGTATCCGAAGATGATTCTGTCTTTAAATGCTTTGATATCTATAGCAACAATTTTACTGCTGATGACCTGACTCCCTTGCAGGATCGTGAATTGATAGATCACACCGTCTTTCTTCCATATATAGTGTTCCGGAAAAGATACCTGCTGGTCATCATATTCGTCGGTGAAATATTTAATATCCTCTTTGGGCAGCGTTTTCAAGATAGGCGGGAGCAGTACACTTGCTTTAGCCAAAGTATCCAGCACGACGCCACTTGGTTTTCCCAATTTTTCTTTTAGTTTCAGAAGAATTTCAGCTGTTTTGTTACCCTCGGGATACATACTGTAAAAAGCAATTTTATTCTGATACTCTACAATGTCAATCCCCATCATTCCAGTCGAAGGATAGCCAAAGAAACTAAATTGATTTTTGTCGGAAGGTTTTGTGATACGATAGACTTTGCTGACTTCCTTTTTACCAACCAGCTTCAGCTCCAGGTCATCTTCTGCCGAATCTTTTTTGAAAACCTCCCAATGACCGTATTGAATTTCACCTTTGCAAGAAGATAAATCAATAAGATAGTTTGAGGCCGGCTGGCTAAAGTCGATGGTACTTAAATCCAAGCTCGATGTACTACATCCCATCACGATAATGGCTAGAAATATTCCTGAAAATCTCTTCATAGTTTTATAGTAAATTTTTAGTATTTACATAAGCAATATAACTATGGTAAATATACACAAAAGTTCATTTTATACTACCTTCTGCCTCTAAAACAATGTTTAAGAAAGATTTTCTTTGGTAAAATTCCGCACTACAAATTGCGTGGTTTTTAGATCAACATCCAATTTTTTAAGAAGATTTTCAAATCTTAAAATCGAAATTAAATCTTTTGATTCCTGAATTTCAGCAGTAGATATTTTTATTGTTCTAGATAAGAGAATAAGGATTCTTGATGAATATTAATCTCAGAGGTAATTTTAAAGTATTAATACTTTTTCAAAATAAAAACAAGCCTAAGATGAATGGAATGCCACGGTTTAAATTAGTTTTTACTCAAGTAATAGACCTGTAATTTCCTCCCACAAAGCCAGGAACTGTTCCTCCTTTATACTATCAATAAGCGTTCCTGCGTTTGTGCACAGGACGACGCTGGTATTTTTGGAAGGAAAATAAAAAGCATAGGCACCGGCTCCAGCTCCACTACCTTCGTGGCCAATTGCCTGCAGGCCGCCACGGGTTTTATAAAATTGCAGCCCTAAGCCATATATCGGAGTACTCTGATAACTAACCGCAACCTTCATTTCTTTCAGCGATGCAGGTGACAGTAAGGTTTCATCATGGAGTAGTTTGTAGTAAAACCCAGCTATATCCTGAACGGAAGCAACAATACCGTCATCACCAATGAAGGTAAGTACTGTACCAAACTGCAACTCGCTCACATCATTAAAAGTACCGTCCGCTTCCAGAGAGTTAGCCGTCGTTCCTTGGGGAGCTGTGGTGCTTGCCGAGCCTGCTATGTAATACGTGTTGGATAGTCCGATGGCGTTAATTATTTTGTCCTTAATATACGTTTGGTGTCCGTTTGGAGTAACACTATCAATAATAAGAGCCAGCAAGTGATAATTTATATTGCAATAGCCAAATGAGGCACCGGGTGCAAATTTTCCAGGTTGACCATATACATAGCTCAAAACCTTTTCGCTTGCCATAGGCAGTGGCCCAGCAAAAACATCACTTAAAAAATGTTCGTTATCTAAATAATCAGGAAGGCCTGATGTCATATTAAGCAGTTGCCTTACCGTAATGATATTTCCGTTTGGAAGTTTATTACAAATATCTGGAATATAGGTGTTTACTTTAGCATCAAGATTAATTTTTCCCTCCTCTTTCAGTTTTAGGATAGCCACTGCGGTAAAGGTTTTCGAAATACTCTGCATATAGTGAAGTGCAGATGCTGTCATTGGCTTTTCCTTAATTACCGCGTCTCCTGCAACCAGGGTATAACTTTCGGAAGCGGTCTTTACACTTAGGCTTAAACCTGGAAATTTGGACAAAGCTTTTTCAAGTTTTTGCTGTGCCAGCGCTTTTTTATTAGATGAGGGTTGTGAATCGTCATTGCTGCATGATGTGATAAAAATAACAACAGCTAGTAATAAAAACTTTTTCATAAAATTTAATTTGAATTATTTAAATGCAAAACTCAAATAATTCAAATTAGAACAGGTTTCAAAAACTTAAAAGTGTATAAATTGGTACTTATTTTATGGTATTTATATTCGTTGGGTGTATGGCTGGCAACTTTTTTTAAAATAAAGCCAGATTCTAACCCATCGACAGAATTTATAATTTTCATATTCAGAATTTGAAAGCATTTCCTTGACAGCTTCAGACAGATATTGATTGATGTAATGGGCAAAATTTTATGCCTTTATGGCCCCATACAAATCCCCATGAAAATTACTATTGAGAAAATGACGAAAAAGTTTTGCTTAGGCAAAAGGGCTAAATGGGTTTTCTCTAGAAGCGACCGCTTCCAATATTTTCAAATTTGAGTTAGCAGGAATTGTAATCGAATTTGAGACTGATAAAAAAGCAGTGACATTAAAATTTCTATTTATAAAGGAATAGCATATCGAAATTAGCGGATAAGAAATATAAAAAAATCATAGGAAACTATTAAAAACTTATGATACAAGAAGGCCTTGTATCGTTCTCTTTTTCATATAATGATCTCCATAAATTACCCATTTAGTTCATATTGCTACCTTGCAATATGTTATAATCTGTTAAATATGATATAAGTTTTACTAAATAAGCTCCATTAGTACCATAATAAATTAGCTTTGCAATTGCTCTGTATATAGATCCTTAAATTTCCGCTGATATTATTTCTGCATCATCAAAAAAGACTTTGAAGAAATGTAGTTTTTAAAAGCTTTTCGTTATTGTCAAAACATGTATTTGCATCAGAATAATGTAAATCACTTACAATGAAATAACTATCAAAACAACTTTATATTAAAAATTGATTTACACAACACTTTTAAATATTGCGATTTTCCAGGGTATAGTTTTAGGCCTGGTTATTTTAAAGTCTTCTCTATTCAATAGTAGCTCAAATAAATATCTGGCCTACTTAATATTTACACTTTCAATCAAATTACTGACTCAGCTTTTTGAGATTCAACATGTATTTACCTCCTATCCTTTTCTACGTTTTATAGACAACATCGAGTGGGTATTTCTGATACCTGCCTTCTTATTCTTGTTTATCAAAAATAGGATTGATACTACTGAAAAAAAAATAAAAACCTATTGGTATTTTATTCCATTTGCCTATTCTGCTGTTCTTAACATTATAAACGATCTTGATCATCTTGCAGGAATTTATACTATTCCTAAGTCAGGCATTGCTATAATCCAAATATTTGGTTTGATTCATCTTGCTTTAGCCATTACATTCATCCCATTCCTTCCGGTTTACTCCTATTTTATGATAAGGCATTTAAAAGATTCTAAGGAAAAAAAATGGATACTTACCCTATTAACACTTGTTTCTTCAGTGCTATTTGTGTGGCTTATTACAGCTCTAGCCGGTTTACTTCTAAACTATGACACTTCTTCTCCTATGAGTGCCGTAGCTTTATTTGCAACATTCATCATTCATTGGACAGCTTATATTGGTATTTACAAATATAAACTTGCCAAAAACAAAGATGCTGTCTACAATTTTCTAAATAATGATTCGGGTATTCCATATCCTAATCTTCAAATTGTACAAAACAGTAAACCATTAGAATATAAGGAATCTATCACGGCAGATAATCTTTATTTTCAAAAACTGGAACTTCTCTGCAAAGATCAGCACATTTATACCGACAGTACATTAAACAGAGAAAAAGTAGCTGAAAAACTAGGCATAAGCGCTGGATATGTTTCACAAATTGTCAACACAATAACGGGAGACAACTTTGCCCATTATATCAATCAATATCGGGTGGAAGCTGTCAAAGAAATGATATCTGATCCGGAATATGATAATTATACTTTGTTGACGATGGGATTAGAATCCGGGTTTACTTCTAAAACGACTTTTTATAATGCCTTTAAAAAAGTGACTGGTCAGACACCCAATGAATATAAAAATACCAGCAAATAAGTCCCATTTTATCCATTTTTAAGCTTTTGAAACCTGTTCTATTTTGAATTATTTGAGTTTTGCACTTGAATAATTCAAATTAACTTTTTATGAAACAAAAATTGCTACTAGCTGTAGTTACAGTTTTAGGATTTACAAGTATTAATGCCCAAAAAATTAAATTTGGCGTTAAAGGAGGTTTAAACTTTGCCTCTGTCAGCGGAGATAATGCCAAAGATAAAGATGTCGTAACATCATTTAATTTTGGTGTTCTATCAGAAATTCCGGTTTCCGGAAAATTTTCCTTTCAACCTGAATTAATGTATTCAGGTCAAGGATATAGTTTCAATGATAATACAATATCGTTAACTTATTTGAACATTCCTTTAATGGGAAAATATTATTTAACAAAAGGATTGAGTATTGAAGCAGGACCGCAAATAGGTTTTCTACTCGCTGCTAAAAATGAGAAGACAGATGTAAAAAACTCATTTAATACTTTTGATTTTGGTGTTAATTTTGGTCTTGGTTATAAACTTGCCAATGGGCTTAATTTTGGTGTAAGATATAATCAGGGGTTAACTGATATTAATAATATAGATAATTCCTCCAGTAAAAATAAAAACAGTGTATTTCAATTATCTGTTGGTTATTTCATTTTTTAAACTTAATAGTGTTAATACTTTTATATTCTAAGGCTGCCTGGAAAAACATTGGTGTTTTCTGACAGTTGATTGGTATCAGTTTATCAACTAAAGATTTTTTTTTATCTGTTATGGGTGAAATAATTAAACTAAAAATCCTTATTCAACAAAAGAATAAGGATTTAATATTCTCAATCTCATATGATAAAGTAACATCGATAATTCTAGATATATTTTACGACAAATTTATTCGTGCTGTTTATGTAGCAATTAATTATATGACTGAAATTTGAAAAAATAAATTAGCTTTAGTAATAGTATTCAAAAATTAGTTATTAAATTTAGACTGATTAATGGCGAAATAAAATCAATGGAACCATTCATTGCATCCCAATAACAAGTCTTGGATAAATTGGTATTATTCAAAACAATTAACCGATCATAATCAGGAGCAAAAAAGATAAACCGATGCCCTTCCTTTACATTCCAATATAATCCATTATCTGTATTGGGGTTTTTGGTTCCTTTTCCGTATTTTTTCTCTAATATTGCAAGCAGCTGCTTCTTTAAATTCCCGGTTTTCATCTCTATTCTGACACCATAGATGGTATTTGTCGCCTTATATTTTTTCAGGATAGCAGAAAGTGCAGTCTTGTCTTTGAAAGACTCCACGTCAATATGACCGCCACCTTGTTTTGTCAGACTGTCTGTTTTTAGCAATTCTGAATCGATCTGTAAAAACACCTTCTGCCCTGTCAGATCAATGCCGTCAAAAGTATAGTTTTTACCATCTCTGATTTCAAGTAGCAAGCAGTAAGGATATTCAACGGTTTCAACACCGATTGTTTTAGCATCATTAAAATCAACGAAGATTTCAATGGTTTCATTCAATTGAAGTTGTGACAAATCTTTTTTGTTTTGACCTTGACAAGAAATGATAACGAGAGAAAAAAAGAATAGGAATAATGTTTTCTTCATAATAGATTACCGCTTTAACCATTTTACAACCGTGTTAATAAATATTTGTTGTTGATCAACAAACGGATAATGTGAGCAATTTTCAATTATTTTGAAGTTTTGTTTTGTGACTATCTTCTCCATATCGATTAACTGATTTTTTGAAAAAATACCATCTTGTTTTCCATAAATGGCAAATATTTTAACTTCCTTTTTAATATTTTTTAAAATCCTTTTTGTGTCAATATTATTTTTACTTTCATTTTTATAAAATAAAATAGGTGCGTTGTCATTTCGAATGTTTTTTTTACCAAACTCACTTAATTCATAATTTTCACGGAGCTGGTTTGCTTCTTTAGTGGGAAAAGGCATTTTGAAATAATTATTCTTGCTTGCAACCTCGTAACACTGTTTTCTGTACTCAGCCGAATTCTTTGGAAGTTTATCTATCTTCGAAATTTTAGAAAGCATCAAAGTATCTTTTTTTTCTTTATAAATTTCTTTTGCTGTTTTTAAAATGTGATCATATGTATCTTGTTGTGAAAAAAGAGCGCCGGCAAGTATCAGGGAATTTACTTTTTCAGGGTTTTGATCTGTATAAAGTGTACCTACCAAGCCCCCAAAACTGTGCGCAATAATATTTGCTTTTTTGATGTTATATTTTTCAAAGATTTTATTTAAGTCAGCGATTGCTTCCTGATAAGTAAATGTAGCTGTAGTATCGATTGAACGACCTTCGCCACGTCTGTCATAAACGACTACATAAAATCCTTCTGCAGCTAATTTCTGGGCCGTTGTTCCTTCAAAAAGCGTAGAATTACCTCTCGGTCCGCCGTGAATAAAAATGATTGCCGGATTTTCACTTTTTCCGTAAGATTTTGAATAAAGAGTATGGTTTGCCTGTGCATTTAGCAATAATGATACGATAAAGAAAAACAGAAACATTTGTCTTTTCATAGATGAGATGTATGTTAAAAAGTTATGTATTTTTTTTATTTCTCTGCTCAAATTAACAAGCAGTTTCAATGTTTTAGTTTGGCTTGAATTTAAATCGCAAATGTTAAGTTTAAATTCACTTTCATAATCATAATTCTATTATTTAAATTTTGCTGGCTCTCAGCTTGTTCGAATGATTTTATTTTTGAGTCATAATTTAAAGTCAATATCCATTATCGAAAGCATTTCGAAGTGCAGCTTTAAACTTGTTAAAATAAAAATACTTTGAGTGTGAGTAATAGGCAAATCACTCTTAGTGATTGCATCCTTGTCAATCTGTCTAAATAATTTCCGCTGATTCTCATTTACAAATTATTAACAATAATGGTTTATGAAAATGTTATCAATTTTAGATTAGGATCTTAAATAAGCAGAGATAATTTCCATCACACCATAATCATCGTTGGAACCAGAGGTGAAATTTGCAGCTTCTTTTACGGAAGGATGCGCATTTTCCATCGCGTAAGAATATTGTGATTTTTGCAGCATCTGTATATCATTCATATAATCTCCGAATGCCATCGTCTGAGCAGGGGAAATATCCAGTAAAGTCTGCAGTTTTTCGAGTGCCTGTCCTTTGTTGATACTTCTATTCATAATATCTAACCACGATTTTCCTGAAACTACAATTTCCAGATTGTATTTTTCAAACACTTTTAGATGTGGATAGAGGAATTTTTCTGCACCTTCAGGATGATAAACTGCTATCTTGAAAGCATCATCTTTCACCTCTACGGTCAAATCGTCTACTTTCTGATTTTCTGTGTAATATCTCGTAAAATAATCAATGAATTCCTGATCATCGCTTTCATAATAGGCTTTTTTCTTGGCCGAAAGAACTGCTCTGGCGCCATCAATTTCACGGACTGCAGAGACTATCTTTTTTATCAGCCGGTGTTGCAGCTTATCTGCAAAGATCTCCTGGTTTTTGTAGACTACATAACCGCCGTTCTCGGCAATAAAGCCAATTTCGCCTTCTATATCTTTAAAATACTGTGTAATTCCCGGCATCTGCCGCCCGCTTGCAGGCACAAAAAGGATATCCCGCTTTTTCAGTTCCTGATAAACGGCAGGAAATTCCGGACTGATTTTGTATTGAGAATTGAGAAATGTCCCATCCATGTCCGTAACAATCAGTTTTATATCTTTCATAAATTATTATTAATCCTAATCTGATAATTAAATTAGTTTGAGCTTTAATTAATTTGAGCAATAGTTGAATGGCCCTAAACTTTATAATTAACCAGAGACATGCCTTTTAATATTTCTGCGCTCTGCTCTGGCGTAATATCACGTTGCGGTTCAGCAAGCATTTCGTAGCCTACCATAAATTTTTTCACCTCTGCACTTCGTAACAAAGGTGGATAGAAATGCATATGGAAATGCCATTCCGGATGCGGTTTTCCGTCTGTTGGCGACTGATGGATACCTGCAGAATAAGGAAATGAAATCTCAAAAAGATTATCATATTTTGTGGTCATATCTTTAATAATTTCAGCAAAAGAAATTTTTTCAGAATCTGAAAATTGCGAGATATTTTCGGCTTTTCTTTTACTGACAATCATCGTTTCATAAGGCCAAACTGCCCAAAATGGAACCACTGCAACGAAATGTTGGTTTTCTAAAATGATTCTTTCATCAGCTTCTAATTCCTTGTTAACATAGTCTTCAAGAAGCGAACTTCCGTTTTTATCAAAATATCTTTTCAGATTTTCCTGCGTTTTCAAAACTGTTGACGGAATCGAAGATTGTGCCCAGATTTGTCCGTGCGGATGAGGATTGCTGCAACCCATTACGCTTCCTTTGTTTTCAAAAATCTGAACGTGGTTGATATACTCCAGATTTCCCAATTCTTCGTACTGATTTTGCCAAACGTCAACCACTTTTTTAATGTCATTAACTTCCATTTCAGGTAAAGTAAGGCTGTGATTTTCTGAAAAACAAATCACACGGTTTATACCCCTTTCAGGTTTTAAAGAAAAAAAATCAGACCTTTCCTCAGAAAATTCCACTTCATCTTTCATCAAAGAACCGAAGTCGTTTTCGAAAACAAAAACTCCTTTGTAATCTGGATTTTTCTCGCCGTTTACACGCGTATTTCCTGAACATAAGTAACAGTTCGGATCGTGAGAAGGGAGTTTTTCTTCCGCAACATGTTCAGTTTGTCCCTGCCAAGGCCGGTTGGCGCGTTGTGGTGATACCAAAATCCATTCATCCAAAAGCGGATTATATCTTCTGTGCGGATGTTTTTTTTGATTAAATTCCGAATTCATTTTGTTTGTATTCTCTAATTCCATCCGATATTTTTACTTTGTACACTTTCATTTCGATGTCGAAAGATTCTTTATATTTTGCAGTTATACTTTCAATTACAGCATCCACATTTTCATCTTTTATCAGATTAATACTGCATCCGCCAAAACCTCCGCCCATTATTCTTGCGCCCAGAACTCCGCTTTCTTTTAAAGTTTCCTCTACCATAAAATCGAGTTCGTCACAGCTCACTTCAAATTCAGTGGAAAGTCCGGAATGTGTTTCGTTTAAAAGTTGGCCTAAATATTTTGCATCACCTTCAGACAAAGCTTTTGCCGCTTTTTCTACTCTTTTTATTTCTTTTAAAAGGTAAAGGCATCTTCTGTAAGACGTCTCTCCTATTTCTGCTCTCACATCATCCAACATTTCAAATGTAAAATCTCTGAATTTCTCAATATCAGGAAATTTTTGCCACAATATTTTTTTACCGTTATCGACATCGTTTCTCCGGTCATTATAACCGGAAGTGAGATGCGTATGCTTCACGCAACTGTCAAACAAAACCAGGCTGTAACCTTCAATATTGGCTTCAAAATACTGATGTTCGAGAGAATTGCAGTCGAGCATTATCACCTGATGTTCTTTTCCGAAGACGGAGGCAAACTGATCCATAATTCCGCACTTGACACCGGCAAAGGTATGCTCGGATTTCTGACCAATCAATGCCAGTTCTTTTTTGGTTAAATTTAAATTGAAAACTTCATTCAGAATATAAGCAAATCCACACTCCAAAGCTGCTGATGACGACAAACCTGAACCCATCGGAATCGTACTGCTGAAAGCAATTTCCAAGCCTCCTATTTCCTTTCCCAATTCCTGAACCGCATTGAAAACACCTAACAAATAATTTGCCCACATTTGCTCAACCGGCGTCTGTATCTGATTGATATTAAAACTGAAGGATTCATTAAAATCTTTGGCGAAAAAAGTACATTTTTCCGAATCATCATTTTTTTTCACAGCAAAGCAGATGTACTTATCAATGGCTGCAGGAAGTACGAAACCATCGCTGTAATCTACGTGTTCACCGATAATATTGATTCGTCCCGGGGCCAGAAAAATCCGTTCCGGCTCCGATTTAAAAGCCGACCGAAAGGCTTCTTTTGTGTAATTAATTAAATTCTCCTGCATAGAATCTGCTAGTTATATTGGAATGGAAAGTTTAAGGTTAAAACAGTGATTAAAGTTACACTTTTCTGTTCAGGTCACCGTCCTGCTCCATCGGAAAGACGATTCCTGCAAGACTCCTGATTTTGTCTAAAGTCTGCATCAGCAAAATACTTTCGGCGTGCGGAACAACCGTACTTTCGGTCATTCCGTTGAGCAGACAATTGGTGGCGTGGCGCGCTTCATATTGATAACCAAGACCTTCCTCTTTTTCTGTTTCGATGACTGTCTTTTTTCCGTCGAGATAATATTCCAAAACCGACTTTGAATCGTAAAAAGGTGTTGTTAGTTTTAATCTTCCGAGCGTTCCGGAAATTTCAACGTCAGTGCCTAAATTCGCTGAAATTGAAGAAAACAGACTTGCCATTGCTCCGTTATTGTATTTAAAAATAACCGCGCATTGCTCATCAATTCCCTGTTCTGTGCAATTGGTGCTGACATTGATTTCATCCGGTTCGCCTAATATATCCAGCGTTGTAAATATATTATAAATCCCGATATCCATCAGCGATCCGCCGCCTAATGCAGGATTCAACAAACGGGAATTTGGTTCTGCATTGGCTTGAAATCCGAAATTTGCCAACACCACTTTGATCTCACCGAGACTTCCACTTTTCACGATTTCGATCATTTTCCGATAATGCGGAAGGAATTTTGTCCACAAAGCATCCATCACAAATAAATTGTTCCGGTGGGCCAGATCTATCATTTCAGTTGCCTGTTTTGCATTCAGCGCAAGTGGCTTTTCGCAGAGAACGGCTTTTCCATTATTCAGGCAGAGTAAAGTGTTTGGATGATGGAGATTATTGGGCGTTGCGATGTAGACGATGTCGATCTGGTCACATTCTGCGAGTGCCTCATAGCTTTCAAAACTCAATTGGATGTTAAATTCTTCGGCAAAAATTTTTGCATTTTCGAGCGAACGGGAACCTACTGCGACCAGTTCGGCATTTTCTACAAACTTCAGGTCTGATGCAAACTTATGCGCAATTGTTCCTGTTCCCAGAATTCCCCAGCGTATTTTTTTCATACTATTTTGATGAAAATTTGATAGATGTAAAAAGTCTTTTTGTCATTCTGTAAGAATCTAAACCTCTTTTTAAGAATAAAGTTAGATTCCGACGGAATGACAAAGACACTGATTATTTTTGGTAAATGGTTTCTTTATAAAGTTTTTTGATCTCTTTAAAACAAAATAACTATTTCCTTCTCATTACCTTTTTCACTGCTTCAACGATGTCATTGGCCGTTAAACCGTATTTTCCCATCAGTTGGTCTGGTGTTCCGCTTTCTCCAAAACTGTCGTTCACAGCAACATATTCCTGTGGTGCAAGATGTTCTGTAATCAAAAGCTGCGCAACGCTGTCGCCTAAACCGCCTAATCTGTTGTGTTCTTCGGCAGTTACAACACATCCTGTTTTCTTTACAGATTTTAAAATCGCTTCAGTATCCAAAGGTTTGATGGTGTGAATGTTAATAATTTCTGCATCAATTCCCTGTTCTTCCAAGATTTCTCCGGCTTTTATCGCTTCCCAAACCAAATGTCCGGTTGCCACAATCGTTACATCTTTTCCTTCGTTCACCATCCACGCTTTACCGATTTCGAAAGTTTGATTTTCATCGGTAAAGACGGGAATTACCGGTCGGCCGAATCTTAAATAAACAGGACCGTCGTAATCTGCAATGGCGATGGTGGCGGCTTTGGTTTGGTTGTAATCGCAGGTGTTGATGACCGTCATTCCGGGAAGCATTTTCATTAATCCGATATCCTCCAGAATTTGGTGGGTAGCGCCATCTTCGCCCAGTGTTAAGCCAGCGTGGGATGCACAGATTTTTACATTTTTCCCTGAATATGCCACCGACTGACGAATCTGATCGTACACTCTTCCGGTAGAAAAGTTGGCGAAAGTTCCTGTGAATGGAATTTTTCCTTCGATCGCCAAGCCTGCTGCGATGCCAATCATATTGGCTTCTGCAATTCCGATCTGGAAAAAACGTTCGGGTGCTTTTTCGATGAACTTTTCCATTTTCAAGGAACCGATAAGGTCGGCGCAAAGTGCTACAACGTCTGGATTTTTATCTGCCAATTCTGCAAGGCCGGCTCCGAAACCGCTTCTGGTGTCTTTTTTTTCTGTGTAGGTATATTTTTTCATTTATTTTAATTCGTTGATGGTTTTAAACGCAAAGCGCGCAAAGATTTTTTATCTTACTGAAAATATTTTTTGGTCACAAAGTAACTTGGACAAGATCAATATAAAGTTCAACTCAGCTAAGAAATTTGATATTTGGACTTGATATTAATTGATCGTGAAGATCGAATCGCTTGCAGCCCGGCTTGAGTGGAGCTCTTTTTGCAAATTTCGGCGGTGGGAAAAAGCCTTGGGGAATTTGCAAAAAAGCGGGAACGGAAGACGGATTAAGCTGCCCAAATTATTCTCAAATTAATAGTCGCCCAAAGTTTCTTCGAGTTGGTTTAATGCTGTCTGCAGTTGCTCGTCATTCGGCGCTTTCCCGTGCCACGCGTGGCTTCCCATCATATAATCTACGCCGTGACCCATTCCGGTTTTAAGGAGGATGCAAATTGGCTGACCTTTTCCGGTCAATGATTTTGCTTCGTCGAGAATGTTCAGAATTTCCTGCATATCGTTTCCATTTTCCACTTCCAGAACTTTCCAGTCGAAAGCTTCGAATTTGGTTTTGAGATTGCCTAAAGAAAGGACTTTTGAAGTTGGACCGTCGATCTGCTGTCCGTTGTAATCGATGGTTGCAATCAGGTTATCAACCTTGTTGTGTGAGGCATACATTATGGCTTCCCAGTTTTGGCCTTCCTGCAACTCGCCGTCCCCGTGGAGTGTGAACACCAGATTTTCATCTTTGTCTAACTTTTTTCCGACCGCGTGACCGATGGCCACGGACATTCCCTGACCTAAAGAACCGGAAGCAATGCGAATTCCCGGCAAACCTTCGTGCGTAGTTGGATGGCCTTGCAATCTGGAATTCAGTTTTCTGAAAGTAGCCAGTTCGGACTTGTCAAAATAGCCAGCGTGCGCCAAAACACTGTAAAAAACTGGCGAAATATGACCGTTGGAAAGATAAAATGCATCTTCACCTTTGGCTTTCATATCAAAGCCTTCTTTCCGCTTCATCACATCGAAATAGAGTGCGACCAGAAAATCCGCACAACCAAGCGAACCGCCCGGATGACCTGACTGGCAGGCGTGCACCATTCTTACAATATCCCGGCGAACCTGAGAAGCGATATGGTTGAGTTTTGAAATATCGTGTTCCATAAATTACTGCAATTTTTGTGAATCTTTGATGAACTGCTCCAAACCTGAATCTGTCAACGGATGTTTTAACAAGGAAAGAATCGGCTGAATTGGGCAAGTCACGACATCGGCACCAATTTTTGCGCAGTTGATGATGTGCATACTGTTTCGAACTGAAGCGGCCAGAATTTCAGTTTCGTACATATAATTGTCAAATATCAATCTGATTTCCTCAATCAGATTCAGACTGTCTGTCGAAATATCATCGAGCCTTCCAAGGAATGGTGAAACATAGGTTGCTCCGGCCTTAGCTGCCAAAAGTGCTTGTCCGGCCGAGAAAATCAAGGTGCAATTGGTTTTGATTCCTTTGTCAGAAAAATATTTTAAAGCTTTGATACCGTCTTTGATCATCGGAATTTTCACCACGATGTTTGGATGAATCGCCGCCAGAATATCGCCTTCTGCAATCATTTCTTCGTAGGTTGTAGAAAGCACTTCTGCAGAAATATCACCGTCAACAATGTCGCAAATATCTCTGTAATGTTGGATTATCGCTTCTTTTCCGCTGATCCCTTCTTTTGCCATCAGTGATGGATTGGTGGTTACGCCATCAAGGATTCCCAAATCGTGGGCTTCTCTTATTTGCTCTAAATTAGCAGTGTCGATAAAAAATTTCATAGGTTTTATATTTTAATTTTTATTTAAGTGTTAAAATTACACTTAATTTATTTAGCCAACAACTTCCTGTCTTAAAAAAGATCAGAAAGTTATTGCGTGGTTTTTTAAATTGATTTTTTAATTGTGATGACCCATATTGAGTTTGATTTTCTTCAAATCTTCCAGATTGTGAACTGGTTTTTCAATGTCAGCTGGGATCGGTTGTTTTGAGAAAGTCTGAAAATAAAGCAGGCAGGCATCTTTCCACCAGACGGCATCTTCCGCTTGAATTTTCAGTTTTGCCTGCACATCTGTGAACCTTTCGTTATCAACATAAGCTTGCATTTTGTTCCAAATATTCTGATAATCTCTCACTCTGCGCACGCCAGAATCGTATTTGTAACACAATTCTTCCCACATTGTTTTTCCATCTTTCATTTTATAATTCCAGGGAACGTGGTGGAACCAGAGAATTAAATTTTCAGGAGTGGTTTTTATGTTTCCATAGATTTCATTTAATGGTGGAAAATATTGAGAAACGGCATTGCTACCTGTTTTCGTTCTGTCGAAACCAAGTCCTTCAGCATTGGCCTGATGATAATACACCGGCGACCAATCGGGTCTTCCGCCGTTGTAATCGCCCCAAGGTTCGGGACCATAATGATGTCCGCCTGCAAAAATATGGTGTAAACCAAGTGGCATCATATAATCGACAGCAGTTTCCCGGGAAGTGAGCATCATTTCTTTTACGGGATTTAGGAATTTTTCATTATCAGTAAAAGTCATTTTAATCCACTCATCGGCAATCTGTTCGGAGGATAAATCGTGATTCCACGCCAGACGTCCGAAAGCGTACCAATTGGCCTGTGCGAAGTGATGGCTTGTCCAGTTTTTGTCTTCACCAATATTCGCAACAGCAGAAATTGCGGTTAATTTCGCAGGTCTTAAAGTTCCATCCGTAATTTTGGCAATTGTTGATCCTTTTCCGTCCGAATACGTGTCGCTGTCTAAAGTTTCTTTAAACAAAGGTGCGAGAAAAACGAGGTGATTATTTTGCCCCAAATATTCCTGGGTAATCTGGAATTCAACCATTTCCGGCGTTTTTTTCAATGCTCCGAACAATGGATTGAATGCTTCACGAGGCTGGAAATCAACCGGTCCGTTTTTGATCTGGACAATCACATTCTCTCTGAATTTTCCATCAAGAGGAACAAATTCTAAATAAGCCTGCTTTGCACGGTCTTCTTTGCTCGGACTGTACACAAATGCTCTCCACATCACCATTCCGCCGTAAGGTTTCAAAACATCTGCCATCATATTGGCACCGTCGGCGTGCGTTCTTCCGTAATCCTGCGGCCCGGGCTGACCTTCGGAATTGGCTTTTACCAAAAATCCGCCGAAGTCAGGAATTATTTTATAAATTTCAGAAGCTTTGTCTTTCCACCATTTCTGAACATCTTTGTTAAGTGGATCTGAGTTTTCCAATCCTCCCAAAACTTTTGGCGATGAGAAATTAACAGATAAATACACTTTGATTCCGTAAGGTCTGAAAATGTCTGCCAGAACTTTTACTTTTTGAAGATAATCTTTACGGAGCATATTTGGCGAAGCATTGACGTTGTTGAGAACGGTCGCATTAATACCGATTGATGCATTTGCTCTTGCATATTCCTCATATCTTGGCGAAATTTTATTCGGTAAATCTTCCCACTTCCAAAGCGAATGCCCTGCGTAGCCACGCTCAATAGTTCCATCCAGATTGTCCCAATGGTTGAGAATCCTGATATCGTAGGAAGGTTTTTCGGTGATATTCAAATTTGCAGTTGTCGAATTGGTTTGCTGCAAACGTAAAATATGATAAACCCCATACAGCAATCCTGTTTCTTTTTCGGCGGAAATGACCAGTTTATTCTGAACGGATTTTATCGTGTAACCGCCCTTCAGATTTTTTAATGAATTGTCGGTTCGAAGCTCGATTTCCTGACCTTGCCAATGATTCATTAATTCTTTTTTGGCAATATTCAACGTCGCGCTGTTGCCTTTCGAAATAATTTTATCTGCCGAAATTCCTTTTTTTGCAGGGAAACGAAGCCAAAGCTGGCTGCCGTCTTCCGCGAAAGTCATTAGTGGAATAATGAGAAATAAGAAAATGTAATGTCGGAAAATTTTCATTCTTAAATTTTTAAATTACTTAAGTTTTGGCTAAAGCCAAGTTGTATATCGTCTTATAAAAACATGCTGAATCCTGTTCCTATTGATTTTCTTCTAAACCCTCAATGGTTTTGATCTTTCCATTTTCATCATATTCAATTTCAACTACTTTCATACTTCTAAGCCAGGTTTTCCCATCGCTTGGGACAGAATCGTGGAAGAATAAGTACCATTTTCCTTTAAATTCAGCGATACTGTGATGGGTTGTCCAGCCCACAACCGGTGTCAGAATTTCGCCCTGAAAAGTAAACGGACCGTAAGGATTGTCGCCGGTTGCATAACAAATCAGATGTGTATCGCCGGTAGAATATGAAAAATAATATTTCCCGTTGTATTTGTGCATCCAAGAAGCTTCGAAAAAGCGGTGTTTGTCTCCGTGAAGCAAAGGATTTCCATTTTCGTCCAGAATTAAAACGTCTTTCGGCTCTTCTCCAAACTCCAGCATATCATCACTTAGTATTGCAACTTTTGAAGGAATTGCAGGCTCATCATCATTTGGAATTATTGCAGATTCCAGTGCTTTATTGTTTCTGTAGCGCTGCAATTGTCCGCCCCAGATTCCTCCGAAATACATAAAATATTTGCCTCCATCCTCGAAAATACAAGGATCTATACTGTAACTTCCCAACATCGGATGTTTCTCAGGAATGAAAGGACCAGAAGGTTTATTGCTAATGGCAACGCCAATTCTGAAGATGTCGTTTTTATCTTTTAAAGGAAAATACATATAATATTTACCGTTTTTGAAGGCAACATCACAATCCCACAACTGTCTTCCCGACCAGGGAATATCTTTTACCGACAGTACAACACCGTGATCTGTGATTTCTCCATTTTCAACATCGTCCAGAGAAAAAACGTGATAATCATTCATATCAAAATGATCGCCGTTGTCATTTTCTTCAATGCCGCTTTCACGGTCGTGGGACGGGTAAATATAGATTTTACCTTCGAAAACGTGAACAGATGGATCTGCCATATAGTCTTTTGGAAAAAGGTATTTTGATTTGTTCATTTTATTGTAGATATTTAGATAATAGACTGATAGATAATAGATTTCTAATGAGTTGAATTTCTCTCAGATTATTCAGATTTTACAGATCATTGAAAACAAAAATCTGCATAAACCCCAGAATCGGCGAGAGAAAAAAAATTATTTTGTTAATTGAATGATTTTCTCAACCACAGGTTTCGCCTGATTATTCCTGTTGAAAAGCAACGGATAATCAGTTCTGCCTTTTACCGGGAAATCGTTTTTCCAGGATTGCGCATCGGTAGTTCCCCATAATGTTACTCTTCTGATTTTGTCTTTATGTTTCAGAAATAATGTGAAAAAGTCCAGATAACGGTTTTCCCATTCTGTTTTCACATTTTCGGGAAGTCCGGCGGTGTACGGATTCATTTTTGCTTCGTACTCCACTTTGTCGGAAACGTTTGCAGAAGTTCCCCACGGTGACGGAAGTGCACTGATTTCCATTTCGGTAACATTGACTTTTACACCATTTGCGGCGTAGTCGAGAATTGCTTTTTCATATTCGGCAAGAGTTGGCGTAACGAGACCAACGTGCGTCTGCATTCCTACTCCATCGATTCGGATTCCTCTGGATTTTAAAGTCTGAACCATTTTGCTCACGATTTTTACTTTTCCGGGATACCATTCGTTGTAGTCGTTATAATAAAGTTCTGCATTCGGGTCTGCTTCCTGAGCGTACTGGAAAGCCAACGGAATAAATTCTTCGCCCAAAATCTCATAGAATTTACTTTTACGGTAAGTACCGTCTTCCGTAATGGCTTCGTTCACCACATCCCAGCCTTTCACCCGACCTTTGTATCTGGAAACAACTGTTGTGATGTGGCTTTTCATTCTTTGTTTTAAAACTTCTGCGGAAACATCTTTCCCATCTTTGTCTACGAAAAACCATTTTGGTAACTGAGAATGCCAAATCAACGTATGACCGATGATGAACATTTTACTTTTCTCGCCGAAAGTGACAAATTTATCGGCATCATCAAAAAAGAATTTCCCTTCTTCAGGTTGCAGAAACATCGATTTCATACAGTTTTCTGCAACAATGGAGCTGAACTGATTTTTAATAATTTCTATAGACTTTACATCCTTCTCGTAAATCTGTGGAAGACTCATTGCCGTTCCGATGTAGAATTTATTTTTGAATGCGTTTTTTAGGGTATCACAAGAAGTTGCTGTACTTGCCGTTTTACACGAGACAGTCAAGGTTAAAATTCCTAATAATGCTATTATTTTTTTCATAAATTTTTATTTTCATTTAGCTTTAACTGAGACCTATTATAAATTTTGGCTAAAGCCTTTTTTCTCTTTCTTTTGTTGAATGGGCTGAAGCCCGTTCCTATTGATTTATCTTCGAGCTTGACAATTCTTTTTTTACAGCGAATCCCTCGCAGCCCGGCTTGAACGGAAATCCTTTTTTTTGCGGCTGGAAAAGCTTTGGCAAAAAAGATTGGGAGTGGAAGACGGAAAAGCTGCCCGAATTTTTATTATATCACTAATCTTTCGCTTTTCTTCTTTCTTTAAGGTCGTGCTCGATTTCGATTTCTTTTTTCTTGTTGATTTCATAGAACATCAGCAATCCACACGCTAAAAAGAATGGAATTGCAGGAAATATACTGACCAACATTTTGGCGCCGTCGGAAACCGTTTCAGGTTGTAAAACGCTGACTGCGCCTTCGGAAGAAATATAACCGTACTGACCGATAATGTAGGCCACCAGTGAACTTCCGATGCTGAGACCGACCTTCAAACCGACCATCATTGCTGAGAAAATAATGGCTGTAGCACGTCTGTTGTTTTTCCATTCTGAATAATCGGCAACATCGGCAATCATCGCCCAAAGCAGCGGCGTTCCGATGCCGTAGAAGAAACCGTGGAGAATCTGCGATAAAAACATTAATCCAACCGATTTTGGCGGATAAAATATAAATGCCAACACAAATAATGTTGATATAAAAAGTGAAGCAATGAATGCATCCCGTTTTCCATATTTGTCGGCAAACCTTTTGGAGAAAGCGATCCCGACAATCATCATAATGATTCCGCCTGCATTGAAGAGTCCGAAACCTGCTGAACGAGGATCTTCACCGAAGAAATTCATCCCAATGGAATTAAAAAAGTTGGTAATCGGTGAGATAAATTGCTGAAGCGAAGCTTCGTCGACATAATTGTTGAAATAGTAAACATACGAACCACCTTTCATCGCCAATGTGATGAAAATCAATGTGGTAACGCCTAATATTATGATCCACGGTTTATTATTTTTCAGATCTTTTAAATCTGCACTCAAAGAAGATTCCTGTTCCGGTTTTGGAATTACTCTTTCTTTGGTGGTGAGGAAAGTGATCAAAAGCATTACCGTCCCGATGATGGCAAGCCACGTCATTACGACCTCAATCCCAACTGCTTTATCGCCGTGCCCGGCAGATAAAATAATGGGAAGCATAAATACCTGAACAAAAAACTGTGCAAACATTACGGCAACAAAACGGTAGGAAGAAATACTGTTTCTCTCACTCATATCGCCGGTAATCACGCCGCTGAGCGCCGAATACGGTAAATTGTTTGCAGCGTACAGTAATAAAAGGATGGTGTAAGTTGCTGCTGCGTAAATCATTTTTCCTTTGTAAGAAAAATCGGGTGTGCTGAATGCAAAAAGCGCCGCTGCACCCAATGGAATGGCGGTAAGGAGAATCCACGGACGGAATTTCCCCCATTTTGTGCGGGTTCTGTCCGCCAAAGCACCAATCAGCGGATTGAAGACGAAACCTGCCAACAAACCGACGGTAAGGGTAATGATGGAAGCATCTTCCGGCTTCAGTCCGTAAATATCTGTGTAGAAATAAGCTAAATACGTCACCAAAGTCTGGAAAACCAGATTGGCGGCTAAATCTCCTAAACTGTAGCCGATTTTTTCAACGACAGATATTTTTTGAGATGAGTTGT
>Ga0308164_10001539_pt1 | contig 26598 bp, 18 predicted proteins | sample PhyTR2_FD_201031 | JGI IMG/M metagenome (GOLD analysis project Ga0308164, IMG submission 201031) | Phyllosphere microbial communities from UC Gill Tract Community Farm, Albany, California, United States - DLSLT.R2 | ecosystem: Host-associated > Plants > Phyllosphere > Unclassified | place: USA... | reverse complement strand
TCGATCGCCATGTCGTGCATCGACGCCGTTACGCGCGCGGCGAAGATGCGCGGATCGGGATCGTCGAATGGCTGGGAGCTGTGCGCGATCACGCCGCCGGCATAATCGACGAGCGCCACCTCCATCAATCCGCGGTGAAGCATCGCGCCGACCGAATAGCCCGCGTCGGGCGAGATGCGGAGCGGCACCGCGGGCCGACCGGGCGTCATCGGCTCCGAACTCGGACACTCCTCGATCAGTCCATGCGCCAGCAGGTTGCTCGACAGTCGTGTCAGCTTCGACGCACTCATCGCAAGATCGGCGGCGAGCTGCTTGCGCGACCGCGCGCCGGCCGACCGGAGGACCTGCATGATCCGCCGCTCGTCATCATCGAGCCTCAGCTTCGCGTAGGACATGACCGTACTCCGTTACCGCGTCCGATAACTCGATTAGTTTATTTCGTGAAATTAATTAAAATCGTCATATTCCGCGTCCAGCGGCGTGGCATCGAACAGGGCTGGGGACGAACAGATGACCAAATTTGGCTTGCGCACGGGGTGCGCCCTTATCGCGCTGAGCATTGCGGCGCAATCGCCGGCCTGGGCCCAAACCGCCCCCGCCACGCCACCTGCCGATGCGGCCCCGGAAGCAACCGCTCCCGACGCCGCAGCACCTGACGCCGGCGGCGGTGACATCATCGTCACCGGGTCCGCACGCCAGCAGCGCCGCTTCGACGTTTCCTATGCGGTCAACTCGCTGAGCAACGCCGACATCCAGAAGCTTGCGCCGATCAACTTCGCCGACCTGCTCGGCAAGCTGCCCGGGTTCGCGGTCGAGAATACCGGTGGCGAGGTCCAGAACATCATCCGCCTACGCGGCCTGCCGAGCGACGGCGGCCTGGTCACCTTCCAGCAGGACGGCCTGCCCCTGTTCCACGAGAATGACGGCAATTTCTTCCGCGGCGACAGCATCAACCGGTTCGACCTGATGACGCAGCGCGTCGAGGTCGTGCGCGGCGGCCCTGCCCCGGTCTATGCGAGCTATGCCGCCGCGATCGTCAACAACATCACCGTGTCGGGCACCGACACGACGCGCGGCAAGGCGCAGGTTACGCTCGGCGACACCGGCCTCTACCGGCTCGACGGCTATCAGGCTGGCCCGATCGACGACTCGACGTATTACGCGATCGGCGGGTTCCTGCGCCGCCACGACGGCTACCGCGACAACGGCTTCCCGAACGATCGCGGCGGGCAGATCCGCGCCAACATCAAGCACGACTTCAGCAACGGATCGCTGCGCGTGTCAGGTAATTACCTGAACGACCACAACGTGTTCTACCTGCCGATCCCGACCGCCGACCCGCGCGATCCGAGCAAGTCGCTCAACCAGTATATCGATTTCTTCAGCGGCACGATGAACTCGTTTGCGCTGCGCAACGCCAACATCCGCTTCCGCGAGGCCGACGGCACGACGCGCAACGTCGACGCCGATCTCGGCAATGGGCGCCACACCCAGTTCGGCAATGTCGGCGTACAGTATGACGCGGACTACGACGGCTGGAAGGTCGCGGCTAAGGGCGGCGTCAGCGTCGGCAAACTCCATTTCAACGCGCTGTACTCGACCAGCAACCCTTCGGACGCCAACGCCTATGCCGCCAGCAGCCTTGGCGCCGCGCGGACCGCGTTCGGCGCAGGCGTGACCCGGCTCGGCTATGCGATCGCCGGCACCAATGGCGCCGAAGTCTACGACCCGAGCACTGCCTCGGGCCTCGTCGTTCCCGCGCAGTTCCGCGACGTCGTCTCGAAATATTATTCGACGCAAGGCGACCTCAGCGTCACGCGGTCGATCGCGACCGGGTTCGGCACGCATGACTTGCGCGTCGGCGTGTATGGCAGCCTGTACGGCGAAACCAACGAGGTCGCGTACCAGGACTATCTGCTCGAAGTGAAGGGCAAGCCGCGCACGCTCGACCTGATCGCCTACAACGCCGTGGGCCAGGCGGTCGGCTCGGTCACCGACAACGGCGTGCTACGCTATACGACCACGCTCAACCGCGGCAACACCGACGCCTCGATGTACGCGCTCTATGCCAACGACACGTGGGAGCTGGTCAAGGGCCTGACCCTCGATGGCGGCATCCGCCATGAACGCTACAGCTTCAAGGGCTATGCGTTCGCAACGACGGCCGCCAATCTCGGCGATCCGACCACGCTCGCCGACAACGCGGTCCGCGCGTTCACCGGCCAGATCATCAATTCGAAGCTCAGCCCCAGCATCACCAACTGGACCGGCGGCATCAACTACGACGTCACCAAGCACTTCGGCGCCTATGCGCGCGCGTCGCATCTCGAAACGCCGCCGTCGACGCAGGTTACCTACCAGATCAACCCGACGATCATCACGTCGAAGGCGAACCAGTATGAGGTCGGCCTCAAGGCCGCATTCGGCCGGTCCTATCTGTACCTGATCGGCTTCTATACGCGCTACAATCCGCTCAACGCGTCGTTCGTCGCGCTCGACCCGGTCACCGGCCGCAACGACCAGTCGGTGCCGTTCGTCGGCAAGGCGGAGATCAAGGGCATCGAGATCGACGGCAACCTCGCGCTGCCATACGGCTTCGCAGTGACCGGCGCACTGACGATCAGCGATCCGCAGTATAAGAGCCTCGTCAACGCCAACGGCGCGAGCGCGGGCGACGTCGAGGGCAACCAGATCGTCCGCGAGCCGAAGGTTTACGGCAACATCCGCCCCTCGGTCGACTTCGACGTCGCGGGCAATTCGGTGCAGCTGTACGGCCGCTACGAATATACCGGCAAACGCTATGTCGACTTCTTCAACAACACCGCCCTCCCCTCCTACCAGACGGTCGGCGCGGGGATCACGCTGACGCACGACACGTGGCAGATGCAGGTCGTGGGCGACAATCTGTTCAACGCGAAGGGCCTGACCGAGGGCAATACGCGTACCGACCTGTTGAGCGGCCAGGGCACGGCCGATGCTATCTATGGCCGTCCGATCTTCGGTCGCAACGTCCGCCTCGTGGTCAGCAAGTCCTGGTGACGGGACTGCGCATGATGATGGCGGCGCTGGCGATGACCGCGGCTGCATCGGTGTGGGCGGAGACGCCTGCACCGATGGCGGTTAGCGACACGGTCGTCGATACGTTGTCGGAACGGCTGTTTCCGATGCTCGGCGCGTTGAGGCGTTCGCCGGCGGGGACGCTCGATGCGCGGGCGCGACGGATTGCCGCATGCGGCGATGTGCCTGCCTGCGTGGTCGAGGCGACGATCTGGACCGATCAGGACCGGGCGATAGTAGCAAAGTTGGCGACAACCGGCGCTCTGCGGTCGATCAAGGCGAATGCGGATCTGCCGGTCGCAGTCGGTATCGACCAGGAGCTCGAAGCGCTGAACGTCGTACTGCGAGCCTACGGCCTCGGCTTGCCGGGCCGCTATCCCAAGATCGACGGCCCGATCTTCGCTACCGGCACGCCGTTCTTCACCGATAGCGTGAAGGTCGCGATCGATACCGCGCGCGCCGCGTCCGATGCGCCGCCCGCGACCATCGCGGCGAGCGTCCGGCTCGCCGTGGCGTTGCTCGATGCCAACGACGCGGTGGCAGCGACGCGGTTCGAACCGCTCGACCAGCGCGAGAATGCGGGGGCGCGTGCGCTGGCGGCGCGGACCGACTGGAAGGCGTTCCGCTATTCGCTGCTGATCGTCCCAGGCGTCGGCCCCGAGGACACTGGCACCACGCTCAGCCCACGCAGCAAGCTCCACGCGCTGCTCGCGGCGCAACGCTATCGCCAGGGTCTCGCACTGTTCATCCTCGTCTCGGGCAGCGCGGTGCACCCGCGCGGCACCCGGTTCGTCGAGGCGGTCGAGATCCGTCGTGCACTGGTCGAGCGCTATGGCATACCGGCCGATCGCGTGATCTTGGAGCCGTACGCGCGTCACACGACGACCAATCTGCGCAACGCGACGCGGCGGATGGTGGCGCTCGGCATTCCGCTCGATCGGCCGACGCTGATCGTGACCGACGCCGAACAGAGCAAATATATCGAGAGCCAGACCTTCTCGGATCGCAACCGTACGGAGCTGGGGTATTTGCCGGGCGCAGTTGGGCGGCGGTTGTCGCCGTACGATCTCGAATTTCGGCCGTCGCGGCTATCGCTGCGCCACGATCCGCGCGATCCTCTCGATCCATGAGCCGGTATTCCCTGCACGCATCTGAGATGCACACGCGCACTACCATCCCGGCGAAGGCCGGGGCCCAATTGGGGGACGGCTGTAACAGCGGATCGCGCTCCGTTACGCCGACCTTTCCAATTGGGCCCCGGCCTTCGCCGGGGTGGCCTAGGAAAGGGTGGCTGAGCTACCCGCTCCTCCTCGGCCTTCTCCTCACCCCCGCCGCCCTTACCGCACAAGAAACCCCCGCAGACCTCGTCGACCCGTTCGTAGGCACGCTCGCCGACTTCGGCCAACTCTCCCCCGCCGCGGTCGCGCCGTTCGGGATGATGCAGCTCGGCCCCGATACCAGCCCCGCCAACCATGCGGGCTATGATCACGCGGCGACCACATTGCTCGGCTTTTCGCATACGCGCGGCGTCGGAGTCGGCTGCGGTGGTGCCGGCGGCGACCTGATGATCTCGCTGCGCTATGCCGGCGCCAGCGGTCCCGCGCTGATCGACAAGCGTCGCGAAACAGCTCGGCCCGGCATCTACCGTGTCCGCTACGATGGCGGCATCCTTGCCGAGATGGTGGCGACGCGCAGTGCGGGCGTGTTGCGCTTCACCTTGCCTCGCGCCGGCGCAGTCGACCTGCGGATCGACCCGCGGCATAGCTATTCGAAACGGCTGGCAGCCAGTTGGGCGACCCTGACCAGCGACGATCTCCGCGCCGACCTCGTCGCCGGCACGGTCTGCGATCAGGGCGCCTATCATCTCCACACCGCCAGCCGGATCTTCGTCAACGGACGGCCCATCCACCAAACGCTGACCGCCGGCGCGAACGATCTGGCGACGCTGCACCTCACGGCCAAGGCCGGCGACGTGATCGAAATCCGAACCGGCCTATCAACCGTCGATGGACGCGGTGCGGCGTCGGTCCGCGATACCGAACTCGGCAACAAATCGCTCGCCGCCGTCGCGAGCAACACGCGCGCCGCCTGGAACCGCATCCTCGGCCGTGTCGCGCTTAGCGGTTCGCAAGACGAGCGCGCGCTGTTCTACACGTCACTCTACCGCGTGATGGAAACCCCGGTCGCAATCGACGATCCCGACGGGCGTCACCGCGACAAGGACGGCACGGTACAGACCTCGCCCAAGGGCCGGGCGCGCTACGCCAACTGGTCGCTATGGGACAATTACCGCACGCAGATGCCGCTGCTGGCGTTGCTCCAGCCTGAGCGCAGCGCGGATATCGCGCAGTCGCTGGTCGCGCTGTACGCAGGCGGCAAGGCGCAATGGTCGACCCCGCACGAACCGTTCCTGACGGTTCGCACCGAACATGCCGGGATCGCGCTGCTCGACATGCACCGCAAGGGAATCGCGTTCGATGCGGACGCCGCGCTGGCGGGAATGGCGGCGGACAGCGACACGCTCAAGCGCGGCACGCCGGACGAGCAGATCGAGGCGGCGTATGACGATTGGGCAACCGCCGAACTCGCGCGCGATCTCGGCCGCACCGATCTCGCGCGGACCTTCACCGCCAAGGCGCAAAGCTACCGCCCGATGTGGCGATCGGTGTTCCAGACGCCGGGCGCGGATGGCGACGTGGTCAAGGCGCGCGGGCTGTATCAGGGCACCCTGTGGCAATATCGCTGGGCGCCGATCTTCGACCTACCGTGGATGACCGCGACGGTCGGCCGCGAACGGATGCTCGGCGAACTGCATCATTTCTTCGATGCCGGCCTGTTCAACATGACCAACGAGCCCGACATCCAGGTACCGTGGATGTTCGCCGCGCTGGGTCAGCCGCAAGCTACCGCCGACCTGATCCACACGATCCTGACCAAGCCGATCGCGCATCCCTATACCAACAGCGGCAAGCTGCCGGTGCCGTTCGTCGGCCGCAGCTTCGCGCTGTCGCCGCAGGGGTTTGCCGACGGAATGGACGACGATGCCGGCGGGATGACCGCGTGGTACGTGTTCGCGACACTCGGCCTGTACCCGCTCGTGCCGGGCGAGCCGTGGTATATGGTCACGACCCCCGCGTTTGATCGCGCGCAGATCGATCTCGGCAACGGACGCAGATTGACGATCCGCCGCGACGGACCGGAGGACGGCGTGATCGCACGCGCCAACCTGAACGGGCGCGCCCTGCCCGACTTCCGCGTCGACCACGCCGCTTTGCTACGCGGCGGCATCCTCGCGATCACGACCGTCGCCCAGTCCACGGGAACCGCCAGACGAAATGTCCCGCAACTGCAAGACACAGCCGCTAAGACGCTGACGGATGGAGCACGCCGCCGCCGATGACTTAGCGTCCGCATTCGAACATCGGCCGCAGGCCGGTCGGATGCGCATGGTCGGTTACGCCAGCGGCAATTTCGGCAAGAACGTCCTCGCGTCGACGATGGACGTGTTCCTGTTGTTCGTCCTGACCGAGCGTTGGGGCGTATCGGCTGGGGTCGCCGGACTGGTCGTGATGATCGGGCTCGTCTGGGACGGCCTCTGCGATCCCCTGCTCGGGCGCCTGCTCGATCGGTCCACCGACAGGCTCGGCACGTATCGTCGCCTGCTGTTCGTCGGCGCACCCTTTGTCGGGATTTTCTTTGCGATCTTCTTCGTCGATCCGGGCTGGCGCGGCGGCGCGATCCTCGCCTGGGCAATCGTGATCGTGGTGCTGTTCCGTACTGCGTATTCGGTCTGCGACGTAGCGCACAACGCGCTGATGATGCGGATGACCAAGACTCCGGGCGCGGCGACGACCTTGTCCGGCCTGCGGTACATGTTCAGCTGCCTTGGTGCCCTGACGGTCGCGCATTTCGCGCAGGCGTTCGTCGATCCGACGAATGACGGAGGCTATGAACTGCTCGCCGTGACCAGTTTTGCCGCCTTGGCGTATGTCGGCACGCTATGGCTGTCCTCGGCATCGGTACCGGTGGAGAAAATACCGCAATCCGAGCCAAAGCACGGCGGACCGCTTGCGTGGATCATCGGCAACCGGCCGCTCCTGATGTTGCTCGCGCTCGGGTTCGCACAGGCCCTGACCTTGCCGTTCTTCGCGCGATCGTTCGCCTATATCGGGAAGGGCGTGATCCATGACGCGGCGTGGACGGGCCGCGCGCTGACGACGCTTGCGGTGTCGCAACTCGTGGCGCTGCCGGCGTGGATGGCGATCGCCCGTCGTGTCCGGCAGCGAGAGGTTTTGGCCGCCGCGCTGACCATCATCGCCATCGGACTTCTCGTATTCGCAACGGGCAAATTGGTGACGATAGCGGGCATCGCGCTGTTCGGGATCGGCAACGCAGGATTGCAGATGATGATCTGGGTACTGCTCGCCGGATCGATCGATCACGGCGAGCATCGGACGGGTATCCGGCTCGAGGGACTGCCCGTTGCGCTGTTGCTTCTCACCTTGAAGCTTGGCGGCGGCATCAGCGGAGCGCTGCTCGGGCGCGGCCTGTCGATCATCGGGTGGGACGCATCGGCGCCCTTCGGCCCGGTCGAGCAGGAGAATCTGCTGACGATGGCCTGGATGGTGCCACTGGTCGGCGCACTCATCTGCCTCGCTGCAGTCGCTTCACTGAGATTCCGACCGTCGACAGGACGCGCGATGGTGGCGGCACGAAACGGTTGAAGCAACGTCGGATGCGGCATCCCCCCATTGGCATGTGCGCGCGCTCGGCTTCAGGAATCTCGCACCACCGGGTTCAAGACCTGTGGTTAGCGTCCATATGCATCAGGCCGGCAGGGCACGGGAGAGCGGGATTGGACAAGATCGGGTTTGGCGGCGGCTGCCATTGGTGCACCGAGGGTGTGTTTCAGGCGCTGCGCGGCGTCGACCACGTCGATCAAGGCTTCATTCGGTCGGAGGCGCCTTCGGACGTGTGGGCCGAAGCCGCGATCGTCAGCTTCGACCCCGCAATCATCAGCCTGTCGACGCTGGCGGAGGTTCACCTGAGAACGCATTCGGCGAACGGCATCTACTCGCCCGGCGGGCGGTATCGGAGCGCGATCTATGTCTTCGCGGCGGATCAACACGATGACGTTGCCCGCGTGATCGCTCGGTTCGCCGAGGAAACGGGCCAGGCGGCGCGGACCATGGTTCTCCCCTTCGTCGACTTCAAACCCTCGGACGCGCGGTACCAGAACTACTACCGGACGGACCCGGACAGGCCGTTTTGTCGTCGCTACATCGATCCAAAGCTGGACTATATCCGTCGCCATTTTGCCGAAATTGCCTTACCGGAAGGCACGGCTCGGGAGCTTTGACCGACCCATTCAGTCGAACACCGCATGTCCGGCCCCTGCTACTAAGCCGGCAAAAGCCCGGCCGCGCGGTAGCTGTCGATCATCGTATCGAAGAGGGCGATATCCGCACGACCGCGTGCGAACAGTTGGGCGCCCGCAACCGCCGCATAGATCGCCCTAGCCCGGCTTTCGCTTTCGTCGGGACCCAGGATTTCGGCGTCGACGAGGAGCGTGCTGAGCCACGCTACGTTGACGTCTGCAAAGCCCTGCACCTCGATTTTGACCGGGTCGGGCAGATCGTCGTATTCGGCGGCCATGAAGCTCGACAGGCAGATGCGATTGTCGTTCGCGAGCGACTTGCGAAAGATTTCGGGGTAGCGGCGCAGGGCCATGCGCGGATCGTGCGCCTCGTCCGATATAGCCGCCAGTTGCGCGACGGTATCTTCCCAATAGCGCCGCGCGACCGCCGCGCCCAGCTCGGCCTTGGTCGCGAAATGATGATAGATGCTGGGTGCCTTGATCCCGACCTCGGCAGCGATGTCGCGAAAGTTGAGGCCGTTATAGCCGCGCGCCATTGCGCTGCGCTTCGCCGCGGCGAGCACGGCTTCCCTGGAATTCGAACTCGCCATACACATTTCCATCCAGCCAACCGACCAACTGGTAGATAGACGTTGACGCGCGCCGCGCAAGCTCGCAGTTAGCCACTACCGATCACTTGGTAGGGATACGTCATGACCGTTCAAACGTCGCCATCGACCGCAAAGCTTCGCCTGTTCACCTCTCCGTCCGCCTTCCCGAACCCGCAGCGCCTGCGAATCTTCCTGCACGAAAAAGGCATTGCCGACCGCTTCGACGAAACGGTCTACGACATGTCGCCGGTCGGCGAGCAGCGGCAGTGGAAGCACCTGAAGATGAATCCGTGGGGCGAGACGCCGACGCTCGAACTGGCGGATGGCAGCTTCATCTCGGAGACGGCCGCAGTCGTTCGGTATCTCGACCAGGCATATCCGGGCCGGCGGATCATGGGCCAGACACCGGAGCAGCAGGGTCTCGACACGATGTGGGACAACCGCATCTGGGTGCACATCCTCTACCGCATCACGACCGCGTTCCACGTCCTGCATCAAGGTCTCGGCCCCAAGCTCGAGCTGACCGCGAACGCCGCGTGGGGCGAGCATTGCCGCAAGGAGGCGCTGGCGCATACCGCGCTGGTCGACCGGCATCTGTCGGACGGTCGCGCGTGGATGCTGGGCGGTGACGAGCCGACCTTCTCGGACATCACGATGGCGACCGCGATCGCGTTCTCGAAGTTCGCGGTGAACGCGATGCCGCTCGACGAGCGCTACGAGCATGTCGACGCGTTCTGGCGGCGCTGGCAGGAGCGGCCGACGTTCCTCGCCGCCTATGCGGACCGGAGCAGCGGCGTGCCGGAACTCGACAATCGGCCGTAACTGATCCTCTTCGTCGTTCCGCACGTGCCGACGACCAATCCGTGCGGAACGACAGCGACACTCAGTGTTTTACGCGTGCCGCCATCGGAGCGTTACCCTGATCGGCGGCGACCGAGCTTGCCGAGCGACCCGCGGCATCTTGGATCGAACGATTGGCACCTGCATCGAGCAGCATGTCGACCTGCCGCATACGGTTGAAAAGCGATGCCATCATCAGCGCGGTCTGGCCGGCGTTGTTGCGCGCGTTCACGTCGCATCCGGCCTTCAACAGGCGTGCGGCGATCCCGTCCTCGCCCTTGAAGGCGACGCCCATCTGCGCGGTGTTGCCCTGGTCGCGATCGGGACGACACGCGTTCGCACCCTTCGCGATCAGCACGTCGACGGTAGCCGCCTGACCGTTATAGGAAGAGTAGTCGATGGTACCAGCTTCATGGCGACCATTTGGTACCAAGCGTTCAAAGATGCTCGCAGCCCCCAGTTCCGGACGGGCAGCCATGAGTTCGCGCCTACCAAAACCTGAACACCTCCTTCATCTCGGTTTCACACGACGACAAATGGCCTTTGAAAGACAACAGGTGGGACTTAACTGCCGCTGCCAGCGGCTTCGGTATTCGGCTGCTTTCTAAAACGGGCCTATGCCAGGGGGTAAGGATTAACCTGGATTCCCCAACAGTCCGTTGTCATCCCGCCCTCATGCCTATCTGGCAGCAGCACAGCGGTGAGACGAGCATCCCCGTACCACGGTGAGACAGTTCCGCCCGAGCCGCGCATCTAAGCTGTTCGAAAGACGGAATGTATTCGCTAAGCGGCGCTCGAGCTTCGTGACGGGCAGCCTTGCCGCCCTCATGAAGTCCGTGGCTGAAACGGGGACGAACGATGACGAACGCAACACCGGTGATGCTAGATGGCATGCTGAATGACTGGACCGCCGCTGATCGCATCGATCGTGGTCTGGGCACCGGCTATGCGATCTATGCCCGTAGCGATGGCGCGGACTTCGCGTTTGCGATGACCGCACCGACCGCGATCGGTGCGAACACCACAGCGTGGCTTAACACCGATCGTAACGCGACGACGGGATACCAGGTGTTCGGGTTTGCGGGGGGGGCGGAGTATAACGTCAACTTCGCCGCCGATGGCACGGTGTCGCTGTACAGCGGTGCGGCGGGGCAGACGTTGATCGCCAGCGGCTTGCAGGCGGCGTGGTCCGCCGATCGGACCACCGTCGAGTTCAAGGTGTCCAAGGCCGCGATCGGCAATCCGCAGGCGATCGACACGATCTACGACGTCAACGACGCCGCGTTCCTGCCGGGCAATTATTCGAACCCCGCCTTCACCGTCTTCAACGATACCGGCATCGTCGCCGACCCGTCGCACCGGATCGCGATCGTCTGGTCCGATTCGACCGCCAACGCCTATTTCAGCAAGACCGCCTATTCGCAGCTGTTCATGGCCGCGCAGTCCCAGGCGATGCAGGCCGGCGTGCCGTTCGACATCCTGACCGAGGGCGACCTCACCAGCCTGGCGACGCTCGCCAAGTTCGACACGATCGTCTTCCCGTCGTTCCGCAACGTCGACGCGAGCAAGGCGGACCTGATCGCGCAGACGCTGGAACAGGCGACCAAGCAGTTCGGCATCGGCCTGGTCGCAGCGGGCGAGTTCATGACCAACGGCGCCGACAATACCGCCCTCGCTGGCGATTCCTACTCGCGGATGAAGCTGTTGTTCGACGCGACGCGCGTGACCGGTGGATTCCCCGCCGACGTCACGGTGAAGGCAAGCGATGCGTCGCACCTCGTGCTCGACGGCTACAGCGACGGCCAGGTCATCCGCCAATATACCGGCGTCGGCTGGAATGCGTTCACCAGCGTCAGCGGCACGGGCACGACGATCGCGACCGAGACGGTCAACGGCCAGACCTATTCGGCGGCGATCGCGACGCAGACGGGGGGGCGCAACGTGCTGTTCTCCAGCGAAGCGGTGATGGCCGACGACAACCTGCTCCAGAAAGCGATCGACTATTCGGTCCACGGCGACGGCCTGTCGGTCGGGTTGCAGATGACCCGTCAGTCGGGGCTGTTCGCGTCGCGCGTCGACATGGACCAGAGCAAGCAGATCGAGGAGGTCAATCCCGCCGGCACCGCGCCCGGCATCTACGACAAGCTGCTGCCGATCCTGACCGAGTGGAAGACGAACTATAATTTCGTCGGCAGCTATTACGTCAACATCGGCAACGATCCGGCGAACGGCCAGGCGACCGACTGGGCAGTGTCGCTGCCGGTGTACAAGGCGCTGCTCGATGCGGGCAACGAGATCGGCACGCACAGCTACACGCATCCGATGGACACCAACCTGCTGACCGATGCGCAGATCGCGTTCGAATTCGGCCAGTCGCGGACCGAGCTGGAAAAGCAGCTGAGCGCGTATCTCGGCAAGACCGTGACGGTCGGTGGTGCTGCGGTACCGGGCGCGCCCGAGCAGATCGCAACAAGCCAGGAAATCCTGAAGTACGTGACGTATCTCAGCGGCGGCTATTCGGGCGTCGGTGCGGGCTATCCCAACGCGATCGGCTACATGACGCCGCAGAACGCCGCCGACGACAAGGTCTATCTGGCGCCGAACACGTCGTTCGACTTCTCGTTGATCGAGTTTCAAAAGAAGACCGTCGCCGAGGCCAGCGCGATCTGGGCGAAGGAATTCGGCGCGCTGACCACCGGTGCGGACGCGCCTGTCGTGGTGTGGCCGTGGCATGATTACGGTCCGACGATGTGGGCCGCCGATGGCGCCACCAGCCTGTACACCAAGCAGATGTTCACGACCTTCGTCGCGCAGGCGGCGGCGGCCGGCGTCGAGTTCGTGACGCTTGCCGATCTGGCGGGCCGGGTCAGCGCGTTCCAGAACACGACGATCAGCTCGACCGTGGTCGGCAACACGATCACCGCGACGGTCGGCGCGACCACCGGCAATTTCTCGCTCGACGTCGACGGCCAGAGCAACGGCCAGGTCATCAAGAATGTCGCCAACTGGTACGCCTATGACGCGGACACGGTGTTCCTGCCGAAAGCGGGCAGCACCTTTGCGATCACGATGGGCGCTGTCGCGGACGACGTGACGCACATCACCGCGTTGCCGATGCGTGCGACGCTGACGACGCTGAGCGGCGACGACCGCGACCTCGCGTTCACCGTCGAGGGCGAAGGCAAGGTCACCGTCGACCTGAAGGCGCCGGGGACCGATTGGACGACGGTGAGCGGCGGCACGATCGCGAGCCAGATCGGCGAGATCCTGACGATCGATCTTGGCGCGATCGGCGTGCACGACGTCAAGATCGGCCATCAGGCGAACGTCGATCCGGTGCTGGCCTCGTTCGGCGGCGGGACCACCGGGTCGCTGTCGATCGCCGAGAACGGCACCGCGCTGACCACCATCACCGCGACCGATGCGAACATCGTCTGGGGCGATTCGATCAAATATTCGATCGGTGCGGGCGGCGATGGCGCCAACTTCTCGATCGACGCGACCACGGGCGTGCTGAAGTTCGTGACCACGCCCGATTTCGAGGCGCCGACCGATGCCAATCGCGACAACATCTACGGCGTGACCGTGGTCGCGACCGACGCGCGTGGCGCGATCGACACGCAGACGTTGACGATCGGCGTCACGGACGTGGTCGGCATCACCAAGACGGGTACGATGTTCGCCGACACGATCAACGGCACGAGCGAGCAGGACGTGCTCGATGGCGGCTGGGGCACCGACGTGCTGAACGGGCTTGGCGGCAACGATCGTCTGACCGGTGGCCTCGGCAACGACACGCTCAACGGCGGCGCGGGCAACGACACCCTGATCGGTGGCGATGGCAAGGACATCCTCAATGGTGGCGACGGCAACGACACGCTGATCGGCGGCGACGACATGGACACGATGACCGGTGGCGCAGGCGCGGACATCTTCCGCTTCGAGGTGAAGGGTGACAGCCTGACGTCGTCGTCGCGCGACGTCATCACCGACTTCACCGTCGGGCAGGACAAGATCGACCTGTCGATGATCGACGCCAACAGCTCGCTGTTCGCGCGCGGCGATCAGGCGTTCAGCTTCATCGGTACGACCGGCAAGTTCACCGCACCGGGACAGCTCCGCTACAGCTACCAGATGATCGGCGGCAAGGAATTCACCGTCGTCGAGGGCAATACCGACAGCGGTTCGGCCGCCGACTTCTCGATCGCGCTGACCGGCCACCATGTCCTGACTGCGAACGATTTTTTCATGTAGTCCGCGGCATAGGCCGGCAGTGTTATGGCGGGCATAGGCTTCCAATTAGCGAAAACCGCGCGTGAGGGCGGCGTCGGCGGGATCGTCGGCGCCGCCGCGTTTGGTGCGGTGATCAGCGCCGGGCCGTGGCTGATCACCGCGGTCGCGATGGCGATGCTCAACCACTGGTCGGGCGCGCATCTCGGCGCGAGCGGCGCGCGGACCGTCCAGACGATCCTGGTCTATGCGTTCAGCCTGTCCGCACTCGCTGCGGCACCGGTCGGCATTCTCGCAACCCGGATGGTGGCGGATCGGATCTTCGCGCGCGATGCGGGCGGCGTGTCGGGGATCATGCTGGTAGCCCTCGCTGCGGGCGGCGCGATCGCGCTTGCCGTCGGCGCCACCGTGTTCGGATACCTGGCCGGGCTGCCGCTTGGCGAAGCCGCGCTCGCGACCGTGATCCTCGCTTGGCTCACCCAGGTCTGGATCGCCGCGCCCCTGCTCACCGCGCTGCGCCGCTACCGCGCGATCCCCCTCGCCTACCTGCTCGGCATCGGCTTCGCGACGCTGCTGCTGACGCTGTTGCCGAAGCCTGACGTCAATACCGTGCTTGCCGTCATCGCTGGCGGGATCGGACTGACGCTGGCCGCGATCGTGACAGTAATCCGCCGGCATTTTTCCGCCCCGCCCGTCCTGCCAGCGCGGGATGCGATGACGCCGCGGTTGGCGTGGATCGTCGCGGCGGCGGGCATCGCCGGGGTCGCCGCGATTTGGATCGACAAATGGCTGTTGTGGGCGGGGCCCGACAGCATCCGCGCGCTCGGGCTGTTGCGGCTCAATCCGATCAACGACCAAGGCAGCTTTCTCGGGCTGCTGACGATGGTGCCGGGCCTGACGCTGTTGCTGATTGTCACCGAGACGCGGTTCGATCGCGCGTTCGGCGACATGATCGTCCGGTGTACCGGCACGTCGACGCTGCAACGGATCGAGGAGGCGCGCAGCGAACTCGCGCGGACGATGTTCGACGGGCTGCGGATCATGCTGCTGGTGCAGGCGCTCGTCGCCGCGCTCGCCTGGGTGTTCGCGGTGCCGCTGTTCGAATTGATCGGAGCGGACGCACGTGCGATCTTCGCGTTTCGCCAGACCTCGCTCGGCACCGTCTTCCACCTCGTGGTGATCGCAACGACTGTCGTGCTGGCCTATTACGACCTGTTTGGGCGGATCCTGCTGACCTGGACCGCCTTCGCGATCGGCAGCGGCGTCGCGACGCTGCTGCAATGGGATGCGGGGTTTGCCGCATTCGGCTGGGGCTATATGGCCGGCGCCGTGGTCGGTGCGTCGGTCGGCATCGCGCTGGTCGCGGAGGCCACGGTCAACCTCACCTACCTGCTGTTCGTCGGCAACAATCCCTCGGTCGTGGGGCATGGAGGGCGTCTGTTGTGACGGGAAGTACGGATATGCCGCGCCGGAAGATCATGCAGCGGATGCTGGCGCTGGGTGCAACGGCCCTGACGCTCGGGCTTCGATCGCGGTCGGAGGCCACCGCCAAGCCGCGCGCCAACACGGCACGCCGTTGGGGCGTCGATTACGGCGCAGCGACCGATCCCGTGTTGGCGAAGGCGTGCGCATTGCTGGTGCTGGAGCCGCACCATGCCCGCCCGATCGCACCGCTTCGTGGACCCGGCAGCATCCTGCTCGGCTATGTCAGCTTCGGCGAAGTCGAGCGCAGCCGGCCGTATTTCGCCGGGCTCGAAAAGGCCGGTGCGCTGAGGGCCGCCAATCCCAACTGGCCCGATGCGCGGCTCGCCGACCTGCGTCATCCGGCGTGGCGCGCGGCGGTGCTCGACCGCCTCGTCCCCGCGATCCTGGCGCTGGGTTATGACGGAATCTTCATCGATACGATGGATAACGCCGAAGCGATGGAACGGCAGGATTCGGTGGCCAACAAGGGCATGGTAGCGGCGGGCGTGTCGCTGATCGCCGCCGTGCGCGCGCGCTTCCCCAGGATCCGCATCATGCTCAACCGCGGCTATGCACTGCTGCCCGACGTCGCGCCGAAGATCGATTATTTGCTCGGCGAGGCGATGGCGTCGCGGTGGAATTTTGCCACCAAGCGCCATGAATTGCTCAGCGATTCGGACTGGGACTGGCAAGCCGGCCGCCTGCGTGCGGCGAAGGCCCGAAACCCGGCATTGAGCCTGATGACGCTCGATTACTGGGATCCGGCCGACACGAAGCAGGTCGCCGCGCTGTATGCGCGCGAGCGCGCGGCGGGGTTCAGCCCCTATGTCGCGACGCTGGCGCTCGACCGGCTGGTGCCGGAGCCGAGCTGATGAGGATCGACCGCCGACGCGGACGGCTTGCGATCGTCCTGCCCGCGTTGGCGGGGCTCGGCCTGCTTGCGGGCGGACTGATGCTGTTGCCGAACGACCGCGAGATTCGCCACGCCGAGCGCCGTGCGCAGCCTGTGCCAGCGGCGAGCAGCTCGATGCCTTCCGCGCCGGCATCCCCCCCGGCGCTGCCGCCTGCGCACCCGGCGATCGCGGCGCAGGTCGCGACTGCCGATGCGGCGACGCTTGCCGCGCTGACCGCGCAACTGATCGCCGAGGGCCAGTCGGTGTCGACGCTGCAGGTCGCCTATGACCTGGTCGCAGCGAAGCGGCCGACGGTGGCGCTCGGCTATCTGGCGGCACGGCCCGATGGCGGGGCGGCAGCTACGTGGCGGCTGCGCGTCGATCTTCTTCGCCAAACCGGACGGACTACGGATGCGGCTGCGCTCGTCGCGCGGGCGGCGCAGACGCGCGGGGCGGTAGCGGCTGCGGATATCGTTGCGGCGGCCTATGCGATCGATCGGCCCGATCTCGTGATCTTGGCAGCGGCGAACCATGTCATCCCGCCGCCCGATGCGACGCTGGCGCTCGATCTGGCTCGGCGCGCCGACAAGGCCGGACGCACCGACCTGATCGCACTGCTCGACACGGTGACGACGGCGAACTGGCGGGCGGCGGATCCCTGGCTGGCGATCCGTGTCGCGGCGCGCGCGAAGGATACCGCGGCAGGGCTGAGAGCGGCCGACTATCTGCCGGTCGAGCAGCGGGCGACCGCGCGTGAGGCGATCCTGACCGAGGCAGGCGACCGAGATGGCCTGCGTACCGAACTGCTGGCGCGCGCCGAAGTGCCGGGTGCGCAACCCGAGCGGGAGGCGGAACGGCTGCTTGCAACGGGCTACCGCGGCGATGCGATGGCGGTGCTGCGGCGGGCGGCGACCGGCCAGCCACCGACCGCGCCGGCAGCTCAGCGCCTGCTGTACCTGATGGGGCCGCGCCCGGGGGCCGACGATCTCGCCTGGCTGAAGCAGCAAAGTTTGCAGGGCAGCGCGGACCAGCAGCGCGCCTGGTTGACGCGCTATGCCGAGCGCGACCGACCGGGCGAGGCGCTGGCGTTCCTGTCGCGGCATTCGCTTGCGGGCCAGACCGACGTGATGCTGATGCGGCTGTCGCTGGCCCGCGCGGCTGGCAATGATACCGCCGGTCGTGCGGTGCTGGCGTCGTTGCTGAACGGCCGCTCGCTCGATCCCGCGCAGGTCGCCGCGCTATCCGCCGCAGCCCCCACGAAGGTCGAACCGGCACAAGCGGCTGCGATCGCGAAACGGCGCGTTGCGGCCGGGGTCGCGGCGCCGCAGGATCAGCTCGACCTAGCCTGGACGGCGTGGAATGCAGGCGATGCCAAGGGTGCGGCGAAGTGGCTCGACCAGCATCTGGCGAGCGATCCGACGGACCTGACTGCGTTGCGGCTGATGGCCGACGTGCAGGCGCGGATCGGGGGCGAGCGTGCGGCACGACCCTGGCTGGACCGCGCGCTCGCCCAGACGCCCGCCGCCAGCAAAGCTCGCGTGGAAATTCTGGAAAAGCTCGGTCGTCGGGGCGAGGCCGTGGCGCTGGTCGAGACGCTGCGCGCCGAGACCCCGCGCGACCGATCGCTTGCCGCGCTGCACGCGCGCCTCCTGATCGCGCAGGGACAGGCCGGGCGGGCGCGAACGGTGCTAGCGCAATGATCGCACTGCTGCTCTGCCTGACGGACGCGCCGGCACTGACTGTTCCCCGCACCGTCTTCGCGGACAGTCGGGTCGTGGTGCCCGAGGCCGTGCTCGCCTGGCCCGACGACGCGGTCGTCCGCATCGAAGACCGCGACGGGGAACTGGTCGCGCGGTTCGATCACCCGGTGACGCCGGACCGGATCGTGGCGTTCCGTGACGCCGCCGGGGATGCGATCGGCGATCTGCGCTGGAACGACGACAGCCTCGTCCTGCGTCCGGCCGCCGGCTGGACGATGACGTGGCGACAGGCGGGCCCGGTGGTCGCGCTCGCCTTCTCGCCGCCGGCTTCGAACGATGGGGTTGCCGAAAACGTCGACGTCAGCGCTTCCGAGGCCGCGCTGACCGCAATCGAAGCGGACGCCGCGGCCGGGTATTCGGGGCAGGCACGGCGCGCCGCAACGGCGTTGGCGAAACGCTATCCGACCGACCGGCGCGTCGCCCGCATGCGCGCCGACACGCGGCTTGCCGATGGCGACGTGCGCGGGGCGGCACGCGATTACCGTGCGCTCGCGGCGGACGACCTGACCGCCCGCCGTGCGATCGCCGCCGCGCCGGGAACCGCGAGCGTCGGCGTCACCGCGCGCGACGGCAGCGACCTGTCGCAGGCAGAGTTCGCCGCAAGGATTGACGCCGCGGTCGGCGACACCCTCGTCGCCGGTGGTGGCCTCCGGCATATCGCCAGTCGGGTCAGCGACGACGCACGGACCGTGCGAACGGGCGATACCGTCGTCGACGCCTCGCTGGCCGCCGCGTTCGACGGCGCGGTCCGGGTGCAGCTGCTCGCCTCGGCCGCGCTCGACGACGGCGTTACCGGAGGCGGTGCGAAGGCCGTCGCGGGGTCCGCCGACGCGCAGTTCCGCGTGACGCTGACCCGCCACATGCCCGATTACTCGACCCCGGCGCAGGTCCTCGCTGGCGGGTATCTGTCGCGTGCGCTGCTCGGCGTCACCTATCGCCTGACCCCGGGGCTGGTCGCGCAAGGCGATTTCGGGGCGAACCGCTACGGGCTCGCCGGCAGCAGCGGCGCGAGCGACACCATCGTCGCGAACGGCGGGCTGGACTACCTGATCCGTCGCCAGTTCCCCGCACTCGGCCTGACCTATCGGTTCGAGGCCGAATACGTCCAGCGTTTGCAACTTGGCGCGGACAGCTTGGCCGTCATCCCGCTCGCCACGCGGGAGAACCATACCGTCCAGGGCCTGCTCAGCGGCGCGCTTGGTACGGTGCAGATGACCGCACTGGCAGGCTGGACCGTCGACAGGTTCGGTGGTGACGGGCCGACCGCCAGCCTTGGCATCGCAGCACCGATCGCGGTGGCATGGCGGGTCGAGGGCAGCGGCGGCATCACCTCGATCGCGCGCCCCGGCTTTTCGGGTCGCCAACTCTACGCACGGGCGCTGCTGACACGCAGCCTTGGGGATACGCAGTGACGCACGACGACCAAGTTCGCAATTGGCAGCCCCGGTGGCGACGCCCCGCGCGCGTCGCCGCCGAGATCGCGCTGGCCTTCGCCGCGCTGGTCGCACTCGACTGGTGGCTGACGGGCGGCACCGGCTTCGCGCACGTCCATCCGAACCCCTATTGGGTGCCGGTCCTCGTGATGGCGCTGGCGTATGGGACCGGCCCCGGCGTTCTCGCAGCCGTGATCGCATCGGGGCTTTGGCTCGCCAACGTTCACGACACCCCGGGCGAACGCGATTACCTCGATCACCTGTTCCATCTGTCGCTTCAGCCGCTGATGTGGTTCGTCGTGGCGGGGATCATCGGCGAAGTGACGATCATGCGGACCGGGCGTCACGATCGGCTGGAAAAGCGCGGCCGTGTCGCGACGCGCAACCTGGCGCGTCTGACCGACGCGTTCGCGACGCTGTCGCAGACCAATCGCCTGTTGCAGGTTCAGATCGCGACGGAAGCGCATACCGTCGGCCATGCGATCGAGACGGCGACGCGGCTCAGTTCGGAGGACCGGGCAGAGCGGCGCGGCGCGATTGGCGAACTGGTCGCCCTTGCCGCGCGGACCGCCGACTTCACCTGCTACAGGGTCACCGGCGGGGAGGCGCGTGCCTGGCTCCGGGGGCCGGTTACCGCAGGGCGGCGCGACGTCCTGCCCGCGTCCCTGCTGGAGCGGATCGAGCGGCACAAGCGGATCTTGCATGTCGCCAAGCGCAGCGATCGGCACGCGCTTGACGGTGTCGGCGTCGCCGCGATCGCCTTGCCCGACCGGAAGACCGGCGAGATCGTCGGTTGCCTGATTCTCCACACCCTGCCCTTCGAGGCGCTGAACGCGAATCGTACCGCGGAACTCGCCGAGATCGCCGCCTGGTTGACGCCCCTGCTCGCCGAACTACCGCAGGCGACACGGCAACCGGTGAGATCCGCCGGGCTGGTCGCGTGATCCTCCGCCTGATCGCGCTGGCGGTCTTTGAGATGATGATCCAGGCGGTGTGCTGGATGTCCGGAGTCGCGGTCGGCTGGGGCCTCGCTGCGCATGCCGCGGCGAGCGTGTTCGGGTTCGGCGTGTGGCTTCGCAGCGGAACAGCGGCCGACTTTGCCCCGGCGATGCTCGGCGTGCTCGGGCCGCTCGGGCTGCTCGTCGCGCTGCCGCTCGGGTGTTTATCCAGGCCCAAGACGCAGCGCACCGATGACGAGATGTTCGGCCCGGTTACGCGCGGCTCCGCACAGCGCGGCGCGCGTCTCGCCGTCGCGCGGATGCTCGACGGACGCGTTCATCATGCGACGCCCGATACGCTCAGTTCGCTGGTCACGATCATGCGTCATGGTGCGGTTGCCGAGCGGCGGCGCGCGCTGGAGACGGTGGTACGATCGTTCGAGCCGGCACTGTCGCCGTTAATCGCGCTGGCGCTGACCGATAGCGACCAGACCATCCGCGCGCTGGCGGCGGCGGCTTCCGCCCGGGTCGCGGAGAACCTCGTCCTGGCACGAGCGAAGCTATCGGCGCGCGTTGCCGATGGCGCCGATCCGGAAGTCGCCATTAGCCTGGCGACGCTGCTCGCGGATCATGCCCGTTCGGACGTGCTGCTGTCGGATTCGCAACGCCTCCACCTTCGCGAGGATGCGGTCGCAACGATGGTCGCCGCGGTCCCTTCAAAGGCGGACGATCCAAGGTCTGGGACGCGCGACGCGTTGATGATGGAAGCATTTTGGGCCGCGGGCGATTACGCGGCGATCGACCGGATGGCGACTGCGATCGAGGCCGCGTCGGAGCGGAACGATGCGCCAACGGACGCTACGCAGCGCGGCGCGACGACGCGGGCGACCTGGTGGCTGACGGGAGCGGCGGCATGATCCCGCTCTCGGCCCTTGCCGAAAGGTCGCGACAAGCGTCTGTCGAGATACCGGACGCCGACATCTGCCTGATCGTCGAGGGCGCGTACCCGTATGTGATCGGCGGCGTGTCCGGCTGGCTACAGGACCTGATCACGCACCTGCCCGACGTCCGGTTCGTGATCGCCGCGATCAAGCCGGGTGTTGGGCTGCTCCCGTTCCAGTTGACGCCGCCGCCCAACGTCGTCGCGGTTGTCGAGATCGGCCTCGCGCCCGCGCCGGCCGTTCCGCGGGCCATCCCAGACCGGATCGCGGTGCCGATCGCCGATGCGCTGGTCGCGTTCGTCGCGACGGGTGGCGCGGATCGGCTCGCGACGCTGATCGACGTGATCGGCGGCAGCACCCGGCCGCTCGCGCCCGGCGATATCCTGTCGCACCCCGCCGTCTTCGCCAGGCTCCGGCGCCATTATCAGGCGATGCTCCCCAAGGCGTCCTTCCACCATTATTTCTGGGCGATGCGCGTTCTGCTGGGCGGGTTGCTCGCGGTACTGACCACGCCCCTGCCCCGCGCGAAGGCGTATCACACGATCTCGACCGGGTTCGCGGGCCTGCTTGCCGCGCGAGCCGCGCGCCAGACCGGGCGACCGGCGTTCATCACCGAGCATGGCATCTACCTGCTCGAACGCCAGATCGAGGTGATGATGGCGGACTGGATCGGCGATCAGGTCGATACCGGGCTCGAACTGGAGCGCAGCGTCCGCGATCTTCGCGACCTGTGGGTGCGCGCGTTCACCAGCTATGCGACCGCCTGCTACGACAGTTGCGACCCGATCGTCGCGCTGTACGGCGCGAACACGGCGGTCCAGCGCCGGCTGGGCGCCGCCGCCGAGCGTGTCCGCGTGATCCCCAACGGGATCGATTCGCGGCGGTTCGCGAGCCTCCCGGACCAGCGCGATCCGGCGCATCCGCTGGTCGCGTTGCTCGGCCGCGTGGTGCCGATCAAGGACGTGAAGACGTTCATCCGCGCCGCCGCGATCGCGCACGCCGAACGCCCCGACATCCGCTTCGTGGTGCTCGGCCCGGAGGACGAAGATCCGGAATATGCCGCCGAATGCACGCGGCTGGTCGAGGATCTGGCACTCACGCCGGTCTTCCGCTTTGCCGGACGCGTGCGGATCGAGGACTGGATGGCGAAGATCGACCTGCTCGTGCTCACCAGTCTTTCCGAAGCGCAGCCGCTGGTGATCCTGGAAGGCGGCGCATGCGGGATCCCGGTGGTGGCACCCGATGTCGGCAGTTGTCGCGAGATGATCGAGGGGCGCGGCGGCGCAGACTCGGGGCATGGCGGCATCGTCACGCCATTGGTCAACCCGGCAGCGACCGCAGCGGGAATCCTGGCGATCGCCGGCGATCCGGCGATGCGGCTGGCGATGGGCGAGACGATGCGCGAGCGCGTACGGCGCGATTATGACCACGACACGATCATCGATGCTTATGCCGAACTCTACGGGTCACTGATCGCGCGGTAGCGAAGTCAAACCGTTGCGGCAGGGGCCGCGACCGGCGTAGAAAACGGGTCATGACGCTCGACGATCTCGGCCCTCGCCTTTGCATCCTTGGGCCATCGAACGGCGGGAAGTCGACGCTGGCAGCCGCGATCGCAAGGGGACGCGGCCTGCCCGCCATCCATCTCGACCAGCTTCACCACCGGCCAAATACCGACTGGCAGCCGCGGCCGGACGACGAGTTCCTGGCTTTGCACAACCTGGCTATCGCCGGCTCACGCTGGGTGATGGACGGCAATTATTCGCGGTGCCTGTCGCAGCGTCTCGGACGGGCGACAGGCGTAATACTTCTCGAAGCGCCGACGATGACCAGCCTCCTGCGCTATCTCCGGCGATCCTGGTTCGACCGAACGAGGCACGGAGCACTCGACGGCGGCAGCGACCGGGTCACATGGGCGATGATCCGACACATCGCTGTCACGACACCCGCCAACCGCAGGCGGTACGCGGCGCTGTTCGACTAGATCGTCCTGCCAAAACTCATGCTGTCGACCACGCGCGACTTGGAGCAATTCTACCGTGCCGAGGGGCTTGAGCGATAGTTGCAATCGCGTGGGCCGCGCGACGGAAAGAGCAATTGAAGCGTTAAGTCCCACCCGTCACGACCGTATCGCTGAGGTCGTCGATCGCCGGGGTTGCCAGAATGGGAACGCTCGTGATCGGCAAGGCGGTGCCGACCGGTCCGGGCAACGTCTGTACGAGCGCGGGCCTGATCCTCGCGTCGGTCGCGGGCGCAAGCTGCGGTGCGGGTCGGGCAGCGGCACTCGGAACCTGCGCGCGATCGACCGGCGCCAAGACCGGATCGAATGGCCCGAACGTCTTCGCCCGGACGCGCCGCGTGTTCTGCGCAGGATCATAGGTCGGCACGGCCTGATCGATCGCCGCCGCCTGCAATCGCCCCAGCGTCGCGAGCAGACGCGCTTCCGCGGCATAGGCCCCGTAGGTCGCGTTAACGAAGACGAGTTGCGCGGTCAGCAGCCGCTGTTCCGAGTCCAGCACTTCGAAATTGGAACGAAACCCCTCGGCAAAGCCACGCTGGACGCCGGTCAGCGCCGACTCCGCAGCCTCTGTCGCGAGCTTCCCCGCCGCCATCTGCTCGCCGCCGGCCACCGCCTGATTCCACGCGTTCTGCGCATTCGCGAGTGCGGCACGACGCGAGGTCTCGACCTCGAACCCAAGCTGCTGGCGTTCCGCGACCGCGGCGCGAACGCGCGATCCGATCACGCCGCCGGTCAGCAACGGCATCGTCAGCGTGACCCCGCCGGTCGCCTGCGCACCGGCATCGCGCAGACGGTAGGAATACGGACTCGCATAGCCATAGCTGCCCGACAGCGCGACGATCGGTGCACGCTCGGCACGTTGCGCGGCAATCCGTGCGTCGCCAGCCTTAGTCGCCAGGATCGCCTGCCACAGGCTCGGGCTCTCCTTCTCGACCACCGCGAAGGCCGCGTCGAGCGAGCGCGGCAGGCCGGGCAGTGTCGGCGGCACGAGCAGCGTGCCCGGATTGCGTCCGACCACCGCCGCAAACCGCCCCCGGCTCGCCTGGAGATTGACGGTCGCCTGCGCCAGTTGCGCGCGGATGATCTCGCGTTGCGCCTGCGCCTGCGCGATATCGGTGCGCGTCAGGTCGCCGCCGCGTTCGCGCGCGATCGCCTGCGTGACCTGACGCCCGTAGGAGTCGAGTGAGCGTTGCTGGATCGCCACCAGCGCCTGGTCGCGCCGCACCGACACGAACGCATCGACGACTTCGAGCAGAATCGCGTTCTCCGCCTCGCGCAGCCGTTCGCGCCCTGCCAGCACGGTCGCCTCGGCCGCAGATACCTGCGCCGCCGTGCGCCCGCCGTTGAGCAGGATCTGCGACGCGGTCAGCGAGGCGCCGACCATCCGCCCCCGCGCCGTATCGAAATCGCCGAGCAGCCCGCGCTGGTCCTGCGACTGGTATTGCAGCGTCATGTTGACGCCCGCGTTGAGCCGGTACGCCGCGCCTGCCTGGACGATCTGCTCGTCGAGCGCCCGGAGTTGCGCGCGCTGCCCCTCCAGCGAGGGGTTGCTGCGATACGCGTCCGCGATCGCCTGCCCCAGCGTTTCCGGCGCGGCGGACCGTGCCTCCGGTGCCGTCTGGGCGAGCGCGGATCCGGCCGGCAACAGAAGCACGACGGCGGCGAGGCGAAGGATATCAGCGTTCATGGAGCGACCGTGAAAAAGCCTCGGTCAACGGATCGAGGAGATAGTCGAGCGCGGTGCGCGACCGCAGCTTGACGAGGACGGTGACGGGCACGCCCGCGCGGATACCGGTATCGCGACCGCGCACCGCTTCGATCTTGGCGATCTGGTCGCGCGGCACGGTGATCTCGGCGCTGAAGTAATTGTGGCCGGTCTGCTCGTCGCGGAGCGAGTCCGCGGACACCGTGCGGACCGTGCCGAGCAGGATCGGCAGGTCGCGTTCGTGCAGCGACAGGAACTTCACCTCCGCCTCGCGACCGGCGAACACGCCGTCGATGTCGCCCGGCGAGAAGTTCGCGCGCACGACCAGCGGGGCGGCGTCCGGAACGATGTCGAGGATCGCCTGCCCCGGCTGGATCACACCCCCCACCGAGAAGACACGCAATCCGACGACGCGGCCCGCCACCGGCGCGCGAATGATCGTCCGCGCCAGTTGCTCGCGCGCGGCGGCGAACTTCGGCATCACCTCGTTCAGCTGGAACTGCGTGTCGCGGAGCAGCGTGGCGCTGTCCTCGACATATTTGCGGCGGGTCTGGACGCCCTCCGCGCGCGTCTGGCCGATCTGTTCGCGCGCCGCCGCCGAGCGCGAGACATAGTCGGCGTCGGTCCCCTCGAGCTGCTGGATCGAGCGCTCGATCGCCCGCACCGTGTTGCGCGAGACATAGCCCTGATCGGCGAGCGTACGCGTGCTCTCTAACTGTTGGCGGAGCGATGCGCGCTGGCGAGCGGTCGCCTGCGCCTGTGCGTTGAAGCCGGTGGTCTGCTGCGCGACGGTCGCCGCCTGCTGGCGGAGCACTGCACCGTTGGCGGCGAGCGCGGCCGAACGCGCCGTGCGTTGCGCGATCTGGAGCGACTTCGCCCGCTCGACGAGGCGCAGGTCATCGCCGTGTGCAGATGCGAACTCTGCGGGCCAGACGATCGCGCCGCCGCGGACGTCCGCTTCGAGCCGTGCGCGTTGCGCCTGGAGGTCTATGACGCTCGCCGCCAACGCGCGCTCGCTCGCGGTCACTTCCGCACCTTCGAGCCGGAACAGGACGTCGCCCGCGCGGACGTGCTGGCCGTCGCGCGCGGCCATCGCCGCGACGATCCCGCCCTCGCGGTGCTGGACGGTCTGGCGATTGCCGGCGACGACCACCTGACCGTCGCCAGCTGCTGCCGCATCCAGCCGCGCGAACGCCGCCCAGCCGAGCCCGACGACGAAGAACAGGATCGCGACGATCCCGCCGACCAGGATCGCATGGCGCGGTGAATCGTCGAGGCGGAGGCGATCGCCGAGGCTCGCGCCACCAGCGGCGGGGACCGGACTGGCCAGTTCGGCGGGGATCATCGTGC